>JAABVA010000058.1_pt1:85000-136272 | contig 136272 bp, 130 predicted proteins | sample 5560331 | NCBI WGS metagenome assembly JAABVA01 (sample SAMN12812661, study PRJNA571458) | rock metagenome | isolation source: Antarctica rocks | place: Antarctica: Victoria Land, Mt New Zealand sud | collected 2016-01-07 | reverse complement strand
CCGCCTCCCAGACCTCGTCGCGGACCTCGAACACCGTCGCCATCGGCCACCTCCACGCCCAGGGTTATGTCGTCCTGAGCAGAGAGTTCGCCGCGAGCACCACGACCCCTTCTGAAACAGCCTCTTACCCCCTCCGTGGACAGTGAGGCGTGCACCGGTGAGAACGCCGGACAGGGCCGGAGGTTGGCTCGAGGGCGAGGGAGCTTCAGAGATCGCTCGCCGCGGCAGCCTCGGCGATCACGCGCGAGAGCTGGCCGCCCTGCCAGGCGAGCGGCGAGCCACCCGGCTCCTCCACCACCAGTCGCGCCTTCGGAATCGCCTCGGCGTAGGCGGCCGCGATCTCGTGAGGGTGGCCGGGATCCGCCTCGTCGCGACTGGCCACGACCACGGTGGGAACCTCGATCGCCGCGAGCTCCCCGATCGCCTCGAACGGCGCCGAGCGGGGCACGGCGTGCAGGGCGTCGGCCACCGCGCGCGGGTACTCGTGGGCCCCGAGTCGCTGGCGGATAACCGTGAGCACCGTCTCGCGCATCGCCGGCGGGACGGCGGGCTCGCCGTAGGCCTCGACGAATCCCTCCACCCCACCGGCGCGCAGGCCCTCGGCCAGCGCGTCCCAGCGCTCCAGCCGCGCGGCGTCGTGGCAGGTGGCCGGATCGTGCGCGGGCGTTATCACCACCAGCGCCCCCACCCGCTCGGGCGCCACGAGCGCGAGGCGGAGAATCGTGTGCGCCCCCATCGAGGCGCCGGCGAAGACGGCCCGCTCGATCCCGAAGCCGTCGAGGACCGCGAGAAGGTCGGCGCAAAGCGCCTCGTAGCCGTAGAGATCGGGGCTCGGCGCGGGCGAGGAGGCGCCGTGACCGCGCGCGTCGTAGGCGACGACCCGGTGATCCGAGCGCTCGAGCGCCCGCGAGCCCATGACCACGTAGCGCCGCGTCGCGGTGAGGCCGTGGAGGAGTACGACGGGGACTCCCTCCCCCGCCTCGTCCGCTCCGAGGGAGCAACCCCCCAACCCCTCGATCGTCGCGCCGGCCATCGCGCGTATTCTCGCGCCTCGTGCTCGAGCTCGTCATCCTCGACTGCGACGGCGTCCTCGTGGACTCCGAGCCGCTCTCGAACCAGGCGCTGTCCGAGGCCCTGACCGCGATCGGCCTGCCCTGCACGGCCGAGGACTGCGTACGCGACTTCCTCGGCCGCTCCATGGCCTCCGTCCTCGGCGAGGTCGGGCGCCGCCTGGGGCGGCCTGCACCCGACGGGTTCGAGGCGGACTTCCGCGCCCGCGCCCAGGCGGCCTTCTCGCGCGCGCTCGAGCCGGTGCCCGGGATCGCCAATGCGCTCGACCGGATCGCCACGCCGACCTGCGTGGCCTCGAGCGGTCCCCACGCGAAGATTCGCTTCACGCTCGGCCACACGCACCTGCTCGAGCGCTTCGAGGGCCGCATCTTCAGCGCCACGGAGGTCGCGCGGGGCAAGCCCGCGCCCGACCTCTTCCTGCACGCGGCCGCGGCGATGGGGGCGCACCCGGCCCGGTGCGCGGTGGTGGAGGACAGTCCGGTGGGGGTCGCCGCCGCCCACGCGGCGGGGATGCGTGCGCTCGGCTTTGCCGCGCGCACACCCGCGGGCGCGCTCGCCAGCGCCCGGACGTTCGCCGACATGGGCGAGCTGCCCGAGCTTCTCGCGGAGCTCGGCGCGGCAGTGTCCTACCCTTGAGCGCATGGTCATCGACGTCGCGGAGCAGGACTTCGACCGAGAGGTCATCGCACGCTCGCGCACTCTGCCCGTCGTCGTCGACTTCTGGGCGGCGTGGTGCGGCCCGTGCCGCCAGCTCGGGCCACTGCTCGAAGCGGCCGCCGACGCGCGCGAGGGAAAGGTGGTGCTGGCCAAGGTCGACGTCGATCAGAGCCCCTCGCTCTCGAGCACCTACCAGGTACAGGGCATCCCCGCCGTCAAGGCGTTCAAGGACGGGCGCGTGGTCGACGAGTTCACCGGCGCCCAGCCCCGCCCCGGGGTGGAGCGGTTCTTCGACGCGCTCGTGCCCTCGGAGGTGGACGAGCTGGTGGCCCGGGGCGACGAGGCCTCTCTGCGCCGGGCGGTCGAGCTCGAGCCGAGCCGGGGTGACGCCGCCGTGCCGCTCGCGCGCATCCTCCACGCGCGCGGCGAGGACGACTCGGCGCTGGCCCTCGTGCGCGAGGTTCCCGGCTCCTTCGCCGCCGACGCCCTCGCCGCCCGGATCTCGCTCGAGCGCGCCGGTCAGCCCGATCTGGCGGCGGCGTTCTCCGCGCTCGACGCGGGCGAGCACGAGCGCGGGCTGGAAGAGCTCATAGGAGCCCTTCCCCGCGCCGACGGGGCGCGCGACGACGTGCGCCGGGTCGTGGTCGGCGTTCTCGACGAGCTCGGGGTCGAGCATCCGTTGGCGCGCGAGTACCGCCGCCGCCTGGCCGCGGCGCTGTATTAGAGCCTCTCAGAGGGGCAGCGCGAGCTGGTCCGCGGGCGCCGCGCCGAGGTCGGCCGCGGCGGGGTCGACGAAGCCCGCCACCCGCACTCCGAGCAGGCGCACGGGGCGCGGCGGCGCAAACTCCTGCAGCAGCTCGAGCGCCACGCCGCCCACCCGCGACGGATCGCCGGTCGGGATCGGCAGCGTGCGGCTGCGGGTGTGGGTCGAGAAGTCGTCGAGGCGGACCTTGATCGAGACCGTGCGCCCGCGGCGGTCCTGGCGCGCGAGCGCTGAGCACAGCTCCCCCGTGAGCCGCGAGAGCGTCGCCGCCTGCTCGTTCGCGTCGGCGACGTCCTGCGGGAAGGTGGTCTCGCGCGACTCGGAGACCGCCACGCGCGCGCCGCTGACCGCCGAGGCGTCCTCGAAGCGCGCTCGCGCCTGCAGGTAGGGGCCGAGGCGCGCGCCGAAGCGCGCCGCGAGCTCGGACTCGGGCGCGGCGGCGAGCTCGGCCAGCGTCCCGATGCCCATCTGCGCGAGCCGCGCGGCGGTCTTCGGCCCGATGCCCGGGACGAGCCCCGGGGGCGCCGAGGCAAACCGCACGCACGCCTCCTTGCGGCTCAGCACGACGAACCCGGCGGGCTTCTCGGCGTCGGAGGCGACCTTGGCCACGAGCTTGCTCGGTCCGATCCCCACGGAGCACCCGAGCCCGGTGGCGGCGTGGATCTCGGCCACGAGCCGGCGCATCGCCGCCCGCGGGGAGGAGAGCCCGCTCAGGTCGAGATAGGCCTCATCGAGGCCGACGACCTCCACGGAGTCGACCTGCGCCCGTACGAGCGCCATGACCTCGCGCGAAGTCGTCCGATAGGCCTCGAAGTCGGGCGCGATGAACACCGCGTCGGGGCAGAGGCGTCGGGCGCGCGCGGCGGGGATGGCCGACCCGATGCCGAAGCGGCGCGCCTCGTAGCTCGCGGTGGTCACCACCGCCCGCAGCCCCGAGCCCGCCACGACGACGGGGCGCCCGCGCAGCTCGGGACGGCGCCCGAGCTCGACGGACACGTAGAACGCGTCCATGTCGAGATGGGCGATGCAGCGCGGAGCGGGGCGCATGGACGACTCAGAGAGCCACCCTACCCCCCGCGCCGGCGGTCGCATCGCCCTCCCTGCCGGCTTCCTAACGGCTCGACCAGACCTGTCCGAGCCCCGGAAAGCCCAGCGCGCGCTTGGTCGCGCCGCTCAGATCCCACTCCCGGCCGCCGACGTAGGGACCGCGGTCGATCACCGGCACCCGCACGCTGCGCGACCCGTAGCGGAAGGTGACGAGGGTCCCGCAGGGGAGGGTCTTGTTGGCCACACCGAGCTGGTCGGCTCCCATCCGCCCTCCGCACCCGAGCCGGTAGCCCGTGAGCTGATACCAGGAGGCGCTGCTCACGCGAAAGACCTCGAGGCGCCCGGCCGCGCGCTGCGAGGCGGAGTTGGCTGGATCGCCGGCAAAGCGCACGCGCAGGGGCGAGGTGCCGAGCCCGCGCGCGAGAAGGCGCACGCCGAAGTGTCCACGCGTCGAGGTGCGCGCCGAGGCGAGCGTGCGCCAACGGCCGGCGACGCGGCCCTCGAGGCGCACGGTCCGGCCCGCACGACGAGGCAGAAGCACACCCGAGACGCGGACGGCGCGCCCGCTGAGGAGCTGGAGCCGGCGCGGGCGCGTCGTGAGCCGGGCGGCAACCGCCACGTCCTGCGGGCGGCTCGTGCGTGCCGCCGGCGGTGGAGCCCCGACCGCCTGATCCTGGCTGAGCGGCTCGAGGCGCACGCGCACCCGGCCGGAGACCCGGGCCACGGCGCGCAGCTCATAGGCTCCGTCGGCCGCCACGCGCGCTCGCGCCACCGCCTGCCACGAGTGACGAGCGGGAGCGAGCTCGAGCACGACCTCACGCCCCGCATCGGAGGCGGTAAGCCGGCCGCGAGCGGCGAGCGCATCGCCGAAGGAAAGGGAGCGATGGGCGAGCGATGCGGGCAGCGCGGCGTTCGCCGATCCGGAAGAGGACGCAAGCGCGGCCGCGGGAAGCACGAGCAGAGCAGCGGTGAGTCCGGCGAGCACGGCACGCGAGAAGACGCGCCCGCGCAGCGGGCCGATCTTCGGCGACATGGGATACCTCCTGGGGAGATCGACCGGGCGCCTACGGAGTTAGCTGAAGGATTCGCGGCCGGTCGCCCATCCGTCGGTCGGGCTTTCCGGTCGCTACGGCCGCAGGCGCGGCCGATTCACCCCGTGCCGGCCGTCGCCCCTCAAGAAGCGACGCCCCGGCGGGTGGGTCCCCCGCTCGCCGCCACATCGTGCGACGGCGACTCGGCAGGTCGAACGCGCGCTAATGTAGCGAACGGACGTTCGCCTTGTGTGCGAACGCTCACACTGGAGGAGGCGCTACGCCGCCTCGGACAGGCCGCGCTCCGCGCCGAGGCTCCCCGCGGCGTCGTCGCGCAACCTGATCAGCCCGAGCCGTATCCGGCTCTTCGCGGTTCCCACGGGGACGGCGGAGCGGGCGGCGATCTCGGGCGCGGTCAGCTCTCCCCAGTAGGCCAGCCCCAGCGCCTCGCGCTGGGGCTCGGGCAGCGCGCGCACGGCGGCGCGTACGCTCGCGCGCCGCGCGCCATGCTCCGCGGCGAGCGCGGGGCGCTCATCGGGCCGCTCCTCCTCAGGCGCGGTGAGCGCGGTGAGGCGGTCACTCGCGCGCCGGGCGGCCTGAGCCTCGCGCCACAGATCGAGCGCCCGGCTCCGGGCCATGAGCCGCAGGTAGGCGCCGAGCTCGCCCCGCTCGGGGTCGAAGCGCTCGGGCCGGCGCCAGAGGCTCATGAAGACGTCCTGCACGACGTCGTGGGCCTGGGAGTCGCCGAGGATCCGGCGGGCGGCGGCATGCACGCCCCCCGAGTGCTGCGCGTAGGCGCGCTCGAATCCCTGAGAAGTTGAGAGTTCCATCACCGATCCTTTCGCGCTCGGGCCAGACGCATTACTTCATACCGCTGTGGAGCTAAACCCAAACGCTTTGTTTAGGTTGCGCGGCACGGTGCGTAGGTCAGAATGCGCGGGTGGCCACCGATCGACTCACGGGGCTCGACTCCTCCTTCCTCCACCTCGAGGACGATCGCGCGCACATGCACGTCGCCTCGTGCATGACCTTCGAGGGCCCTGTCCCCGACTACGACGACGTCGTCGCGGCCATCGAGAGCCGCCTGCACCTCGTGCCTCGCTACCGCCAGCGCCTCGCCTTCGTGCCGCTCGAGCAGGGCCGCCCGGTGTGGGTCGATGACCCCCACTTCAACCCGCGCTACCACCTGCGTCACACCGCCCTGCCCGCGCCCGGAGGCGCGGAGGAGCTCAAGCGCCTGGCCGGCCGCGTCTTCTCCCAGGGCCTCGACCGCTCCAAGCCGCTGTGGGAGATCTGGCTGGTGGAGAGCCTCGGCGGCGAGGGCTCCGGCCGCTTCGCGCTGCTCGCCAAGACCCATCACGCGCTGGTCGACGGCGTCTCGGGCGTCGACATCACCACGGTGCTCTTCGACACCGCGCTCGACCCGATGCCCGTCGCGCCGGCCGAGCATGGATGGGTGCCCCAGCCCCTCCCGAGCGGGGCGCAGCTTCTGGCCGACGCGCTGCGCGAGCGCGCCACCGCGCCCGCCGAGATCGCGCGCGGTGTGCGCGCCACGCTGCGAACGCCCCGGCGCGTGCTCGGCCGCGCGCGCGATTCGCTCGTCGGGGTGGGCGCGATGGCCTGGGCGGGCTTGAACCCCGCCCCTCCCAGCCCGCTCAACCAGCCGATCGGGCCCCACCGGCGCTTCACCTGGATCCGCGGCGACCTCGAGCAGTTCAAGGCGATCAAGAACGTGCTCGGCGGAACCATCAACGACGTCGTGCTGGCCGCCGTGGCCGGCGCGCTCGGCCGCCATCTGCGGCGCAACGGGCATCCGACTCGAGACCTCGTGCTCAAGGCGATGGTCCCCGTCTCCGTGCGCGCCGATCTCGAGCGCGGCGCCCTCGGCAACCGCGTCTCGGCGCTCTACGCGCCGCTGCCCGTGGGGGTCACCGATCCGATCGCGCGACTGACCCTCGTGCGCGAGGCGACCGCCGGACTGAAGGACTCCGGGCAGGCGGTGGGCGCGCAGGTGATCACCCAGCTCGGCGACTTCGCGCCGCCGACGATCATGGCCCAGGCCGCGCGGCTGCAGGCGCGCCAGCGGTTCTTCAACCTCGTGGTCACCAACGTGCCCGGGCCGCAGTTCCCGCTCTACATCCTCGGCCGCAAGCTCGAGGCGATCTACCCCATGGTGCCCCTGGCCCAGAACCAGGTGCTGGGGATCGCGCTCATGAGCTACGACGGCGGCCTGAACTTCGGGCTGAACGCCGACTGGGACGCGCTGCCCGACCTCGAGGAGCTCGCCGGGGACCTCGACGCCGCGATCGCCGAGCTCGCCGAGGCGGCCCAGGCCCCCGGGGCGCCGCGCCGCGCCCGCCCGCGACGCGGCCGGCGGGCGCCCGTGTCTGTGACCGGCGCCTGAGCTCGGGCGTGGCTCGCCGCGGGAACCGGGGCGCACGGCGCCTGGGAGGCACGCTCGTGATCCTCGTCCTCGCCGTCCTCGGCGTGGGCGCCGGGGTCCTCTTCTTCACTTCCCGCGACCGGGCGAGCGTCTCGGACCAGGCCGCCGGTCCCGGCCAGGCGTTCCCCGACCAGGGCCACCGTCACCTGCGCCCAGGGGAGAAGCCGAGCGCTCCCTACTCCTCCGAGCCGCCGACGAGCGGAGCGCACGTGCCCGTCACGATCCGCCGCGACGCGACGGTGCTGAGCGACGACGAGATCCTGCAGGCGCTCGAGCAGGGCAATGTCGTGCTCCTCTACGGCTCGGCTCGCGCGCCCGAGGCGCTGACGCGCCTCGCGGCCGACCTGAACCAGGGAGCGTTCACTCCCGACCTCGCGGCAAGTGGACAGGCGGTGATCCTCGGCCGCCGCGCCGGCACGCGCGGAACGGTGGCGCTGGCCTGGCGCCACCTGCTCCGCGCGGCCGCTCCGCAGGATCCCGCCCTGCGCACCTTCGCCGAGGCGTGGCTCGGCCGCGGACCCGGCTGAGGCGGCCGTGCCTTCCTCCCCCGCCCTGCTGCGCCTCGCGCTCGCCCAGCTCAACACCACGGTGGGCGACATCGCGGGCAACGAGGGGAAGATCCGCGCCGGGGTGGCGGCCGCGCGCGAGGCGGGCGCCGAGCTCGTGCTCTTCCCCGAGCTCGCGCTGACGGGCTACCCGCCCGAGGACCTGCTGCTCAAGGAGCACTTCCTGCGCGACGCCCGCGTGGCGCTCGAGCGCCTCGCCTCCGAAGTACGCGACGTGGTGGCGCTCGTCGGCTTTCCCGAGCGCTCCGACGACGTCTACAACGCGATGGCGGTGCTCGCCGAGGGGGAGATCCAGGCCATCTACCGCAAGGTCTTCCTGCCCAACTACGGGGTCTTCGACGAGCAGCGCTACTTCCAGGCGGGCACGGGCGGAGGGTTGATCGAGCTCGGCGGGGAGCTCGTCGGCCTGACGATCTGCGAGGACATCTGGGAGCCCGGGCCGCCCGCCTCCGACGAGGCACTCGCGGGAGCCACCCTGATCGTCAACCTCTCGGCCTCCCCGTACCACGCCGGCAAGGGGATGGAGCGGGAGCGCATGCTCGTCCAACGCGCGCGCGACAACCTGTGCGCGATGGCCTTCTGCGCCCAGGTGGGCGGCCAGGACGAGCTCGTCTTCGACGGCCACTCGGTGGTGGTCGACCACGACGGGGCGGTGCTGGCCCGCGCGCCGCAGTTCGCCGAGGAGCTGCTCATCTGCACGATCGACCCCGAGGCAGCCCGGGCGGCGCGGCTGCGCGACGCGCGCCACCGCCCCGCGGTGCGCCGTGCGCGTCCCACCGTCGAAGTGCTCGCCCGCCTCGCGCGAGCGGCCACCGCCGCGCCCGAGGGCCGGCCGGGCGGCCGCGTGGTCGACCCGCTCGAGCCCCTGGCCGAGATCTACGCCGCCCTCTCGCTGGGCGTCCACGACTACGTCGAGAAGAACGGGTTCGAGCACGCGGTGCTCGGCCTCTCGGGAGGGATCGACTCGGCGCTCGTGGCGTGCCTCGCGGTCGATGCCCTCGGAGCCGAGCGGGTCTCCGTGGCGATCATGCCATCGCCTCACTCCTCGGGCGAGACCCAGGGCGACGCGCGCGCCCTCGCCGACGCCCTCGGCGTCCCGCGGCTCGAGCTCGACATCGCGCCGGTCATGGAGGCCTACGCGAACTCCCTCTCCGAGGTGTTCGCCGACCGCGATCCCGACCTCACCGAGGAGAACTTGCAGGCGCGCATCCGCGGCAACCTCTTGATGGCGCTCTCGAACAAGTTCGGCTGGCTCGTGCTCACCACGGGCAACAAGTCGGAGAACTCCGTCGGCTACTCGACGCTCTACGGCGACTCGGCGGGCGGCTTTGCGGTCATCAAGGACTGCCCCAAGACCCTGGTCTACGAGCTCGTGCGCTTCCGCAACGCCCGCGACGAGCGGCTCCTCGTCCCTCCGAGCATCCTCACGCGCGCGCCGAGCGCCGAGCTGCGCGCCGACCAGCGCGACGATGACTCCCTGCCTCCCTACGAGCGGCTCGACCCGATCCTCGGCTCCTACGTCGAGAACGACCTCGGTCGCGAGCAGCTCGTGGGTCGCGGCTACGAGGAGCTGGAGGTCGACCGGGTGATCTCCCTCGTCGACCGCGCGGAGTACAAGCGCCGCCAGGCCCCGCCGGGGATCAAGATCTCCGCCCGGGCGTTCGGGCGTGACCGGCGCATGCCGATCACCAACCGCTACGGGGGGTGAGCATCTCGTCGGGGGAAGAACGGGGACCGCTACCCCCGCGCGTCGCGCACCGCGATCGTCATCCGCGAGACGGCACACAGGCGGTCGGCGTCGTCGAGGATCTCGACGTCCCACATCCACGTCGTGCGCCCCCGGTGGCGGGCGCGCGCGACGGCGTGCACCGTTCCCTCGGTGATGGGGCGCAGGAAGCTCGTCTGGTTCGACATGCCCTGGGCGACCTTGCCCTCGGGCGCGACCGCGCGGTGGGTGGCCATGGAGGTGATGCCCTCGGCGATCGAGCAGAAGAGCCCGCCGTGGACGAGTCCGAAGGGCTGCTTGACCGCGTTTTGCACCGGCACTCGCGCGCGCACGAGCTCCTCGGAGAGCTCGATCACCTCGAGGCCGTAGGAGGCGTCGAAGGTCTCCTCGACGGGTATGGGCGTCTGGCTCGGATCCACGGGCGCCGCCACCCTACCTCCCGAGCTGCGCGCCCGCGCGCCACGCCCCGCTAGGCTTCGCGCTCCTGATGAGCCCCGTCGAGACGCTTCCGCCCGACCAGCGCGCCGTCCTGCAGCTCGTGCTGCAGCAGGGCCGCTCCTACGAGGACCTGAGCCGGCTGCTCGGCATCTCCTCCGACGCCGTGCGCGGCCGCGCCGTGGCCGGTCTCGAGTCGCTCGGGCCCGATGCCGGGCCGCGGCTCTCGGCCGAGCGCCGCGGCGAGATCGTCGACTACCTCCTCGGCCAGCAGCCGGACTCCGAGCGCGAGGCGACGCGGGAGCGGCTAGCGGGCTCGGCCTCGGCGCGGGCGTGGGCGCGCGTCCTCGCCGGCGAGCTCGGGCCCGTGGCACGCACCGAGCTGCCCGAGATTCCTGAGCCGCAAGAGCCCACCCCAACGCCCGCCCCCGCCCGCGCGCACGCCCCGAACGGGGAGTCGGCCACCACGCTGGCGCCACGCGAGCCCGCGGAGGAGCGCAACGGCGCCGGCACGACGGAGCGCCCCGAGCCCACCGCCGAGCAGGGCACGACAGCGGACGGAGCCGCGCGCGCCGGTCGCCTCGATCCCGCCGTCGAGGAGGACGCCGCGGGCACCGGTCCGCGCGCGTCACGACTCGGTGGAGCGCTGCTGCTCGGCGCCGTGGCGATCCTCCTGATCGTCGTGGTGATCTTCCTCGTCAACCGCGGTGGCTCGAGCAACTCGGGCGGCTCGGCGAGCACCCCGTCCACGCCCTCCAATTCCGCCTCGACGCCCGCGAACCAGACTCCGGCCGGGGGCGCCAAAACCAACAACCCCAAGGTGGTTCCCGTCGCGCAGGCGGCGCTCACCCCGCCCGGCGGCGGCAAGACGCCGCGGGGCGCCGCCCAGCTCATCGTCCAGGGCAACGCCGCCAACTTCCTGATCGGCGCCGAGGGCCTGCCTGCGCTCAAGGGCGACTCCTACACGGTGTGGCTCTACAACTCACCCACGGATGCCACGCCGCTCGCCTACTTCCGCGCGGAGAACATCAAGGGCGGCCGGGCGGGAGGCGCCGCCATGGTGCCCCAGAACTTCCAGCGCTTCCGCAACATCATCGTCTCCCGCCAGGCCGTCGCGAGCCCCAAGACACCGCCCACCAAGCCGGGGCCGATCGTGCTGCAGGGCCCGCTTCGCTACGCCGCCAAGAAGTAGCCGCCGGGCAGGAGCTTTCCCGGGTTCATGATCCCGCGGGGGTCGAGCTCCTCCTTGAGCGCGCGTAGGAGCCCGACGCCCGTCTCCCCCACCTCGGCGGCCATCCAGTCCGCGTGGTCGCGCCCGACGGCGTGATGGTGGGTGATCGTGCCGCCCACGGCCACGATCGCCTCGGTGGCCGATCGCTTGGCCGCTCGCCACTGGGCGACCTCCTCACCCGGAAGCTGGCGCGCGAGGAAGGTGAAGTAGAGCGAGGCCCCCGAGTCATAGAGGTGCGAGACGTGGCAGAGGACGAGCGGCGGGGTTCTGAGCGCCTGCAGCGAGGCGCGCAACGCGTCGCCCACGGCCCGATAGAGCTCGGCAAGCGTCGACCACTGGGTCGCGGTCTCGAGCGTCTCGACCATCACGCCGTGGTCGAGCAGCGCGTCGCGCAGGAACGGCGCCGCGTAACGCCCCCGCGACCAGGCCCGCCCGGGCGCGGCGCCGAGCGCCAGGCCGCCGTGGCGGCGCAGCAGCCGGCCACCGAGGGCGCGGCGGCGCGCCACCGAGGCCGCATCGCCCTCCCATCCGGCGATCGCCAGGCACCCGCCGGCGTAGCGGCGGGCGCGCAGGTAGGCGTGGCCCGCGCGCGCCGCGGCACCGCCCAGCGCGAAGGAGAGCCGCGTCTCCTCCTCGTCGGAGAGGCGGGCGACCTGCGGGGCCGCGCCGGCCTGCTCGAGGAGGCGCAACGCCTCCACCCCCTCCTCAAAGGAGCGAAAGAACCAGCCCTCGTAGCGCGTGAGCGCGGGGCGCGGACGCACGGCGAGGGCCGCGCGGGTGACCACGCCGAGGGCCCCCTCGGAGCCGACCACGACCTCGCGAAGATCGGGACCGGCGGCGCTCGCGGGTCGCGGCGCCAGGTCGAGCTCCCCGGCCGGCGCCAGCATCCGAACGCCGAGCACGAGCTCGTCGATCCGGCCGTAGCCCGTCGAGGCCTGCCCGGCCGAGCGCGTGGCCACGTAGCCGCCGATCGACGCATGCTCGTAGCTCTGGGGAAAGTGGCCGAGCGTGAGTCCCCGGGCCGCGAGGAGCCGCTCGGCCTCGGGACCGCGCAGACCGGGCTCGAGCACCGCGGTGAGCGACCGCTCGTCGAGGGAGACGAGTCGGTCCAGGCGTCCGAGGTCGAGCGCGACCACGGCGGAGTGCTTGCCGCGCACCGGCTCGACCCCGCCGACCACGCTCGTCCCTCCGCCGAAGGGCACCACGGCGACCGACGCCTCGTGGCAGGCGCGCAGCGCGAGGCGCACCTCCTCCTCCGTCGCGGGTTCGAGCACCGCGTCGGGTGCTCCGGTGAGCTCGCCGGAGCGTAGGCGCACGAGATCGACGTAGCCCTTGCCCGCCGCGTGCTCCACGCGCGCGGCGCGATCGCTCCGAACCCGGTCCGCGCTCACGGCGCCCTCGAGGCGATCGACGAGCGTTCGCGGGAGGTTCGGCTCGGCGAGCCGCACGTGCTCGAGCGGCACGCGCGGTCGGACGGGCGCGCTGCTCAGGTCGAGGTGCTCGCGCAGAAAGGGGAGGGCGTGGTCGGGCAGCGCGCGCTCGGCTTTCGCGGGCCCCCAGCCCCACCAGGCCATCGGCGCGGGAGGGCGACCGCCGCGCGCGCGGTCGAGCGGCTCGGAGTCAGACACAGAGACCGGCGAGGCCTTCGAGCGCCTCGTCGAGCTGGGCCCGCGCCGCGCGACGGAACAGGAAGGGTCCAAAGCGCGCCCACCCGTGCAGCTTCTGCACGAGCGCGATGCTCACCTCCGTCTCCCCGTCGCCGGCGGCGCTCAAGGTGACCTCCGTGCACGCCCGCGCGAGCAGACCCGCGAACGGCGTGCCCTCGAGCTCCTGCTCCCACGCGTAGCGCCGTTTGGGATCGATGGTGGTGAGCCTGAAGTCCGCGCGGACCGGCTTACCCTTGGCGGTGCGCATGACCTGGGTGAAGCGCCCGGCGGAGACTCGCTCGACGCGCTGCACCTTGGGCCACCAGCGCGGAAGGTGGTAGGGGTCGCCGACCACGTCGGCCACTCGCTCGGGCGGGCACTGAAGCACACGGCTGCGGCGGGTGGAGGGCAAGGACGGCGCTCCTGCTCAGGGCCGCTCGTAGGAGATGAGCGCGTGGACGTCGTGGGGTGAGAGCCGCGAGCGACCGTCGAGGAAGGCGAGCTCGATGAGAAAGGCGCAGCCGGCGATCTCGCCCCCGAGCCGGGCGACGAGATCGGCGAGCGCCCCCGCGGTTCCGCCCGTGGCGAGCAGGTCGTCGTGAATGAGCACGCGCGCGCCGCCGGCCAGAGCGTCCGCGTGCACTTCGAGCGCGTCGATGCCGTACTCGAGCGCGTACTCCGCGCTCAGCGTCCGCCCGGGCAGCCGGCCGGGCTTGCGGGCGGGGATGAAGCCGGCGCCGAGCTCGCGGGCGAGCGGCGCTCCGAGCACGAAGCCGCGCGCCTCCGCCGCGAGCACGTAGTCCACCGCGAGGGGCTCGGCGTAGGCCGCGAGCCCACTCACGGCCGCGTCGAGCGCCGCCGGGTCGAGCAGCAGCGGCGTCATGTCCTTGAAGACGATTCCCGGCTTGGGGAAGTTCGGGATGTCGCGGACGAGGGCACGCAGGTCGACGGCGGGCCCGGCGGCGGGGTCGGACACCGTCAGTTGGCGATCCGGCGCAGGTCGCGGATCAGCAGCAGGTGCTTGAGATAGCTCGCTACCGAGGCGAGGTTCTCGAGCGTCTCGATCGCCTCCCGCTTGCGCTCCACGTTGCGCGAGCGCAGAGCGGGGGCGAGGATCTGCTGCAGGAGCGCGGACTCGCGATCCGCCGAGGTGCGAAAGACGCGCAGGTTGCGTCCCGCGACGCCGTAGCGGGCGAGCTCGGTAACCGCACGCACGATCTCCTGCTCGGTCTCGTCATACCAGCGCCCACCCGCGCGCATCTCCCCCTTGATCACCCCGTATTCCTCGAGCTCGCGCACGAGCTCAGGCGCCGCGCCCGTCTCCTCGAGCACGTCCTGCAGGGAGTAGTAGGCGCCCGGGTCCTTGACCGCGACGGCGGCGCGGCGCGGGCTTCTCGCCTCCCCGCTCGCGGCCGCCGAAGCGGGGGGTGCCACGTCGGAGTCGGTGCGCCCGCCCGCGAGCTCCTGGCGGATCACCCGCAGCGGCAGGAACTCGTCGCGCTGGAGGCGCAGAATCGTCCGCAGGCGCTGGATGTCGCTCTGGAGGTAGACGCGGTAGCCCCCCGGCGTGCGGCGCGGGGTCAGGAGCTTCTGGTCCTCGAGGTAACGGATCTTTGAGATGGAGATGTCGGAGAACTCGGGCTTGAGCGCCTTGCACACCGCGCCGATCGTCACCGCCTTCTGACGCGCGCGCGGCGCCTCGGCAGCCACCGCAGCGACCGTCTCGACGCCATCCACGCCGGGAGCGCCCTGGGCGGAGCGTGTCTGGAGCTCGGAGGCCACGATCATCCGATCATCGGGTCAGGTAGGCGAGCTTGTACTTGCCGACCTGCAGCTCGTCGCCGTCGCGGAGCTTGTGGGACTCGATGCGGCTGCGGTTCACGTAGGTCCCGTTGAGCGAGCCGCAGTCGTCGAGGAAGTAGTCGGGTCCGCGACGGACGAGCAGGGCATGGTCGCGCGAGACGGTCACGTCGTCGAGGAAGATGTCAGCGTCGGGGCGCCGCCCGATCGAGAGCCGCTCTCCTTCGACCACGAAGCTCTCCCCCGTGCGCCCGCCGCCGGCCCGGATCACGAGCGCGGCACCGTGGGTGGAGAGCTCCTCGCCGATCTGCACGGGCTCGATCTCACCGGTCTCGCCGATGCGATAGGTCGCCGTGGTCTCTTCCACGGGCGCCTCGGGCGCAGAGACGATGGCGGCCCCGCACTTCTGGCAGAAGTTCGCGCCCTCCGGGTTCGAGAACCCGCATTCGGAGCAGTGCACGAGCGCCATGAGCGATCCTCGCTCGAGTCCGGGCCGCTCTACTCGGCCTCCGTGGCGGGCACGCGGCCGGCGAGGATGTCGGTCAGCCTCTGCACGTCGTCGCCCGAGATGACTTCCTCGCCACCCTCGTGCTTCTTGCGCAGGCGGTTCACGAGCTCCGCGCGCAGGATGTCGATCTTGCCGTGCAGGATGCGCCGCTGGTAGGAGATCTCCGTCTCCTCCTCGGTGAGCGTCGAGATCAGATCCTTGAGCTCCTGGTCGGAGAGCGAGCCGAGGTCCGGGAAGGTATCCATCGCGTGCTTGTCTCCTCTGGCCGGAGCCGGGATCGAACGGGCCGGGGCACGACCCCAGGAATCTAGACGCGAGTCTACACGCGCGGCCGGAGGGGTCAAGCTCAGCTTGAGGGTGCGGCGCTGGCCTCGCCGCGACCGTGGGTCGCCCGCCGCCCCGTGCGTACGTAGAGCGCCGTGGCGAGCAGCGCGAGACCCAGCCCGATGAAGAGGAAGACCCGCGCGAGCGTGCCCAGGCCGACCATCGCGAAGAAGGGCGCGGCCATCACCGGCGCCACGGCGAGGCGGCCCGGCCAGTTGATCTTCAGATCGACCCCGTGGCGCAGTCCGTAGCGCGCTAGGCCGAGCATGAAGAGCTCGCGCGCCACGAGCACGGCGATCGCCCACCGGGGCAGCAGGTCGAAGCGCCAGACGACGACCGCGCCCGAGACGATCAGCAGCCGGTCGATCACCGGGTCCATGAGCGCCCCTAGGCGCGAGTACTGGCCGGTGACGCGCGCGGCGATGCCGTCGGCGTAGTCGCCCCAGCCCACGACGGCGAAGATGGCGGCGGCGAGCGCGTCGCGCCCGTCGTGGCTCGAGAGCGCTACTACGAGGAACGCGGGGATAAGCGCGAGGCGCACGAACCCGATCGCGTTGGGGATCGTCCACGGGTTCAGCGGGCGCCCGGCAAGCGTCTCGGGCGGCGGCGGGCCCGAGCGGTCGAGGCCGAAGAGGCGCCGGACGGTGAGCGGTTGTCCGGAGCGCCCGCCGCGCTCTCCGCGGCCTACGGGAGCGCTCGCCACAGCTCCCCCACCGCCTCTGCCGCGCCGTCGAGGGCCACGGTGCGCGACTCGCGCCCGCGCCGCACCTGCACCTCGAGCTCGCCTCCCTGGAGCGTGCGACGCCCCACCGTGACGCGCAGCGGGCAGCCGAGCAGCTCCGCGTCGGCGAACTTCTCGCCGGGGCCGGCGTCGCGGTCGTCGTAGAGGGCCGCGAGCTGGCCGGCGCCCAGCTCGCCGTAGAGCCGCTCGGCGAGCTCTCGTTCCTCGGTCCCCGGCCGGCCCAGCCCGACGAGCTCGACGTCCCAGGGCGCGAGCGAGCGCGGCCAGGAGATCCCGCGCTCGTCGGCGAACTGCTCGACCGCCGCGGCGACGATGCGCGCGGGGCCGATCCCGTAGCAGCCCATGATCACGGGCTGCGCGCGCCCCTCTTCGTCGAGGAAGTCGGCGCCGAGCGGCACGGAGTAGCGCGTACCGAGCTTGAAGATGTTCCCCACCTCGATCGCCGCCTCGATGCGCACGGGCGCGCCGCCCACCGTGTCGCCCGCCTCCACCCGACGCACGTCGGCGCGCTCGCACGCGAAGTCGCGCCCGGGCTCGACGCCGCGCAGGTGGGCGTCGGGGCGGTTGGCGCCCGTCACGTAGCCCCCGGTCGCCACCGCCGCATCGAGGATGATCGGCACCTCGGCCCCGACGGGTCCGAGGAAGCCCCCCGGCCCGATCTGCGCCTCGACCTCCTCGGCTCGCGCCGGGCGAAAGCCAGCCCGCAGGTGGTTGCGCAGCTTGATCTCGTTCACCCGGTGATCGCCGCGCACGAGGACGAGCACGAGGCCGCGCTCCTCGACGACGACGGGGAAGGCCTTGAGCAGTGCGCCCGGGGCCACCCCGAGCGCACCGGCGACCTGCTCGACCGTCGTCAGCCCGGGCGTCGCCACCTCCTCGGGGACCGGCAGGGCCCTCGGCAGCTCCACCGGAGCGGCCTGCGCGCTCGCCACCTCGACGTTCGCCGCGTAGCCCGGCGCCAGCGCGACGTCGTTCTCGCCCGCCGGGCAGGGCGCCATGTACTCGTGGGCGCCGGTGCCGCCCATCATCCCCACGTCGGCCTCGACGCGGTACCACTCGAGCCCGCAGCGCTCGAACATCCGATCGTAGGCCTCGACGTGACGGGCGTAGGAGGCCTCGAGCCCCTCGAGGTCGCGGTCGAAGGAGTAGGAGTCCTTCATGATGAACTCGCGTGTGCGCAGCACGCCAGCGCGCGGGCGCGGCTCGTCGCGCTCCTTGATCTGGAAGTGGTAGAGGGTGAGCGGGAGCTCGCGGTAGGAGCGCACGAGCTGGGCGACGTGGCTCGTGACGATCTCCTCGTGGGTCATGGCGAGCACCATCTCGGCGCCCTTCCGGTCGCGTAGCTTGAGGAGCTCGTCGATGTCGTAGCGCCCGGTTTGGCGCCACGGCTCGGCGGGGAGCAGGACCGGCATGAGCATCTCCTGGCCGCCGATCGCATCCATCTCCTCCCGGATGATCCCGGTGACCCGCTCGTGCACGCGCCATCCCGCCGGGAGCCACGACCACAGCCCCGCCCCCACCTGCCGAATCAGACCGGCCCGGACCATGAGCTTGTGGGAGATCGCCTCCGCGTCGGCGGGCGGCTGCTTCTCCGTCGGCAGGAAGAGGTGCGAGAGGCGCGTCACGGGGATCGAAGCGTAGTGGTCGGCGTCTGATAGAACGGCCGACAGAGCTCCAGCCCCATTCGAGGAGAACGCATGCCCTACGAAGTCCCCGCACTGCCCTACGACTACGCCGCGCTCGAGCCCCACATCGACGAGGCGACGATGCGAGTGCACCACGACAAGCACCACCAGGCCTACGTGGACAAGGCCAACGGCGCGCTCGAGGGCACCCAGTACGCCGGGTCCCCGATCGAGGACGTGATCCGCCACCTCGACGAGCTGCCCGAGGACAAGCGCGGGCCCGTGCGCAACAACGGCGGGGGCCACATCAACCACACGCTGTTCTGGGAGTCGATGAGCCCCGAGGGCGGCGGCGAGCCCGACGGGGAGCTGCGCTCCGCGATCGACGCGGCGTTCGGTTCCTTCGAGGACTTCAAGGCCAAGATTAAGGAGACCGGCGTGGGCCAGTTCGGCTCGGGCTGGGCGTGGCTCGTGCACGACGGCTCGAAGCTGCAGGTGGTGGGCACCCCGAACCAGGACAACCCGCTCTCACAGGGCCAGACGCCGCTGCTCGGCGTCGACGTGTGGGAGCACGCCTACTACCTGAAGTACCAGAACAAGCGCCCGGACTACATCGACGCGTGGTGGAACACCGTCAACTGGCCCAAGGTGGCGGAGCGCTACGCGGCGGTCAGCGGGGGCTGAGAGGGGCGAGCGCCGCCCGGCGCGCGAGAGAAGAAGTTGGGGGCGTCGGGGGCCGCCCCGGTCGGTAGGAACCCGGTGGCCGGGCAGACGTTGCGCCCGGCCGCCGGACTCAGGTCCGGCTGAAGCGGCGCCCCGCAACCGGCGAGGCGTCCTCGTCGAGCGGAGCGGGCTCGGGGGCGGCAAGGCGGCCGAGCTCCGCGCTCAGGTCGTCCTGCGCGGAGTGCTCTTTCTCGAGCGCCGCCAGGCGCTCGGGCGTCAGCTCGCCGGCGTTCTCGGCCTCGATCCGCGCGAGCCACTCCGCGCCCTCGTGGGCATCGGCGTGGTTCACATCGATCTTCCTGGACCGCGCATACTTGTCGATCTCCACGAACAGCGCGTCGACGAGCTCCTCCTGCGGGACCTTGCGCAGCGCCCGCCCGCGGGAGAAGATGAGGCCCTCGTTCTTGGCGCCCGTGATCCCGAAGTCGGCGTGGGAGGCCTCGCCGATGCCGTTGACCGCGCACCCGAGCACGGCGACCTCGATCGGGTCCGCGTAGTCCTCGAGCCGCCGCTCGATCTCGGCCACGACGGTGTCCATGTCGAACTGCAGGCGCCCGCACGTGGGGCAGGCGATCAGCACGGGGCCGCGCTCGCGGAGCTGGAGCGCCTTGAGGATCTCCCAGGCGACCTTGACCTCCTCCTCGGCGTGGAAGGTGGAGAGCGAGATCCGGATCGTGTCGCCGATGCCGTCGGCGAGCAGGGTGCCGAGCCCGACGGAGGACTTGAGCGAGCCCGACCACTTCGTCCCCGCCTCGGTGATCCCGAGGTGGATCGGGTAGGCCATCTTCTGCGCGAGCAGCCGGTTGGAGGCGATCGTGTTCGGCACGTTCGTCGACTTGATCGAGACCTTGAAGTCGGTGAATTCCAGGCGCTCCATGAGCTCGACGAACTCGAGCGCCGCGCCGACCAGCGCCTCCACCGGGCTCTCGCGCTCGAGCGCGTGCAGGTGCTTGGGCAGCGACCCCGAGTTGACGCCGATCCGCATCGGCGTCCCCGCGCGGCGCGCGCGCTCGGCCACCTCGGCGACCTTGTCGGGGCCGCCGATGTTGCCCGGGTTGAGCCGGATGCAGTGTGCCCCGGCGTCGATCGCCTTGAGCGCGAGGGTGTGGTTGAAGTGGATGTCGGCGATCACCGGGATCGGCGAGTCGACGACGATCGTCTTCAGCGCCTCGACGTCCTTCTCGCGCGGAACGGCGACGCGGACGATGTCGGCCCCGGCCTCCGCCACCCGGCGGATTTGATCCATCGTGGCGGCGAGGTTCGCCGTCTCGGTCTTCGTCATCGTCTGCACGGCGACCGGCGCGCCCCCGCCGACCGGGACAGCGCCGACGTGGATCTGACGAGACGAGGCCATGCCCTCAGTGTACGCACGCCGTTCGACCTCCTCCGGGGCTATCGTCCCGTGGCATGAGCGTTCGCAGCGTCGAGAGAGCCGGAGCCGACGCCGTGCGCGGGGACGCCTTCTGGCCGGCTCAGCTCGCGGTCCTCGGCGCCCTCCTGCTCAACCTCGCGCTGCCCGAGAAGCTCACGCTCGGCCCGACCTGGCTCGTGCCCGCGGTCGAAGGTCTGCTCCTCCTCGCGCTGGTCATCACCACCCCGCGCCGGACCTCCAACGAAGGTCGCGGCCGGCGCTCGGCCGCCCTGGCCATTATCGCGCTCGTGAGCATCGCCAACACTTTCTCGCTCGTCCTGCTCGTCCACTTCCTGCTCAAGGGAGGGAAGGCCAACGGCCACCAGCTCATCCTCTCCTCGATCGTGATCTGGCTCACGAACGTGATCATCTTCGGACTCTGGTACTGGGAGCTCGACCGCGGTGGACCGGGAGACCGGGCGAGCGGCCACGAGCGCCCGCCAGACTTCCTCTTCCCCCAGATGGCCTCGCCCGACGTGAGCCCCCGGGGCTGGCGGCCGAACTTCGTCGACTACCTCTACGTCTCGTTCACCAACGCCACGGCGTTCAGCCCCACCGACACCATGCCGCTGACGCCGTGGACCAAGGTCCTCATGCTCGTCCAGTCGCTGGCCTCGCTCATCACCGTCGCGCTCGTCGCCGCGCGCGCGGTGAACATCCTGAGCTGAAAGCCGAGCGGCGCCGCTCAGCGCTCGTACATCGCCTCGATCTCGTCGGCGTACTTCGCGGCGATCGGCTTGCGCTTGAGCTTCATCGTCGGCGTGAGCTCGTCGCCGCCCGGCTCCCAGTCGCCGCGCACGATCGTGAACTTCTTGATCTGCTCCACGCGGGCGAGGCGGGCGTTGGCGGCGTCGACCTCGCTCTGCACGGCCTCGCGCACGTCGTCGCGCTCGGCCAGCGCCGCGAGCGAGTCGTCCTCGACGCCGTGCTTCTTGGCCCACTGCGGCGCCCCGTCGGTGTCGAGCACTATGAGTGCCGTGTTGTAGGAGCGTGCGTCGCCGAGGCACGCGGCCTGTCCGACCAGCGGCCCGGCCGACTTGAGGACCGACTCGATGTGCGCGGGCGACATGTTCTTGCCGGCCGCGCTGATGATGAGCTCCTTCTTGCGGTCGACGATCTTCAAATAGCCGTCCTCGTCGAGCTCGCCGATGTCGCCCGTGTGCAGCCAACCGTCCTTGATCGCCTCGGCGGTCTGGTCGGGCATGTTGCGGTAGCCGACCATCACGCACTCCGCGCGCATGAGCACCTCCCCGTCCTCGGCCAGCCTGATCTCCACGCCCGGCGCCGCCGGCCCCACGGTGCCGATCTTGACCTTGCCCGGCGGGTTGACGGCGCCCATGCCGCAGGTCTCCGACATGCCCCACAGCTCGGCGACCTCCACCCCGATCGCGTGGAAGAACTCGAGCACCTCGGGCGGCGTGGGCGCGGCGCCGACGTTGACGGTCACGACCTCGTCGAGCCCGAGCATCTTGCGCAGGTTGGCGAAGATATCCTCGTCGGCCGTCTGGACGGCCTGCGCGAGCTCCACGGGCACGTCCTCCCCGCGCTGCTCGCGACGGACCTTGTCGAGGGCGGCCTCGAGTGCGCGCTGGACCGGCTCGCGCTGCTCCTCGGGCTGCTGGGCGAGCATCGACTCGAGGCCCGACTTGATCTTCTCCCAGATGCGCGGCACCGCGAAGAACCAGTTGGGCCGCACCTCGGGCAGGAACGAGGCGATCTGCCGCGGGTCCTCGCAGCAGGTGACGGTGCCCGCGAAGACGATCGGCAGGTAGTGATGCGCGGAGCGCTCGGCGATGTGGGCCGCCGGGAGCCAGGAGATGACCCGGGCGCCGGGCTCCAGCCTGATGAGCTCCTGGATGCTCGCCACCCCGCTGATCTGGTTGCGGTGCGAGAGCTGCACACCCTTGGGCGGTCCGGTCGTGCCCGAGGTGTAGATGAGCGTGAGGATGTCGTCGGGCTCCACCGCCTCGGCCGCCGCCTCCGCGTCCCAGCTCGGATCGGAGCCATCGACCTCCGCCAGCGAGACGCAGCCCTCGGGCGCCTCGCCGTCGACCACGATCACGTGCTCGAGGCCAGGTAGGTCCTTACGGGCCTCGAGGAGGTCGCCGAGCAGAGCCTGCTCGGTGACCGCGATCCGCGCCTCGGCGTCGGAGACGACGTACTGGATCTGCTCGGGCGAGTAGGTGTTGTAGATCGAGAACGGCGTGGCGCCCACGGTGATCGCGGCGAGGTCGGCGACGTGGAACTCGGGCCGGTTGGAGAGCAGCAACGCGATCGTCTGCCCGCGCTCCAGGCCGAGCGCGGCGAGGCCGCCGGCGAGGGCGTCGACCCGCTCGCGGGCCTGCGCCCAGGTCAGGCACACCTCGTCGTTCTTCGTGCGAAACGCGGGCTGGTCGGGGTGAGCGGCCGCCGTGAGGCGGAAGGCCTCGGTGATGGTGGCGGCATCCACCGCCGCCCGGGTCGCCGTGCTGCTCTCCATGGTGCCTCCCTCGACTCGCTCGGATCCTCGCCCGAGAACGCTACCGCAGGGCTGCGAATCGAGCGCGCCGCCGCTCAGCGCACCGCGAAGCCCCCGTGGCTCAGCGTGCTGATGTCGTTGGAGAGCCCGACGAGGAAGACGAAGATGACGAGCATGAAGCCGATCACGCTCGCCCGCTCGAGCACCCCGAAGTTGATCGAGCGCCCGCGCACCTTCTCGGCGAGGGCCCAGAAGATGTGGCCGCCGTCGAGCGGGAGGAACGGGAAGAGGTTGACCACGCCGAGCGAGAGGGAGATCAGCGCGAGGATCTGCAGAGCGAGCGTAAAGCTCGCGGCGAAGGACTGCTGGGTCGCCTTGAACCCGCCGACCACGCTGCCCACCTGCCCCTTGCCCCGGTCGTGCTCGAAGAACTTCGGCGCCACGAACACGTGGCCGATCGCCCCGAGCGTCGCGGTGGTCACGCGCCACATGGTCGAGACGCTCTGACCGGCGGCCTCCGACCACGCCACGGGGCGGGTCCGGAGGTCGAATCCGAAGCCCACCCGCGTGCGCTTGGCCTCGGGGTCATAGCGGGGAATGAGCGAGAAGCTCAACCGGCGCCCGTCGCGACCCACGGTGACGCGTGCGGGAGTGCTCGCACGGCAGCCGGGCGTCGGGGATCCGGGGCAGCGATGGCTGGCGATCTGCTGCGAGATCGCCTTGGCGTCGCCGCTGCGTCCGTCCACCGACAAAATCCGATCGCCGGCGCGCAGCGTCCCGGCCGCCGGAGGCGCGAGCGAGCCGTCGGCGATCCGGTCGCTCACCACGGGCGTGCCATGGCGATCCGTCACCGGCTTGCCCGTGTGGTGGCTGACGAAGAACAGGATTCCGAACGCGAGGACGAAGTTGACGGCTGGTCCCGCCGCGATCACGACGATGCGCTTCCACGCCGGCTGGCGGTAGTAGGCGCGGTGCTCGATCTCGGGCGGGATCTCCTCGTTGGGGTTCATCCCGGTGATCTTCACGTAGCCGCCGAGCGGGATCGGCCCGATCCCGTACTCCGTCTCGCCGCGGCGGACCTTGAGCAGCAGCGGGCCGAAGAACAGCGAGAAGCGCTCGACGCGCATCCCCACCGCCTTGGCGGCCGCGAAGTGGCCGGCTTCGTGGAGGAGCACGAGCAGGGCGAAGCCCACCGCGGCGAGGACGTAGCTCATGCCGCCGCCCGCTCCGAGACGAGCTCGCCGGCGAGAGCGCGAGCCTCGCGATCGGCGGCGTAGAGGGAGTCGAAGGAGTGCACCGAGCGAGCGCCGAGCCGCTCGAGGCAGCGCTCGACGACTGCGGCGATGTCCGAGAAGGCCAGTCGCTCGGCGAGGAAGGAGTGCACGGCGACCTCGTTGGCGGCGTTCAGCACGCACGGCGCCGTACCTCCCGCCTCACCGGCGGCGCGCGCCAGCGCGAGCGCGGGAAAGGTCTCCGAATCCACCTCCTCGAAGGTGAGCGTGCCCAGGGCGGCGAGGTCGAGCGGCGCGACGGGCACGTCCGCGCGCTCGGGATGGTGCAGCGCGTAGGAGATCGCCACCCGCATGTCCGGCGTGCCCAGGTGGGCAAGCGACGCTCCACCCACCACCTGGATCAACGCGTGGACGATCGACTGGGGATGCACGAGCACGTCGATCCGTTCGTAGGGCGTCCCGAACAGGTGGTGGGCCTCGATCAGCTCGAGGCCCTTGTTCATCAGGGTCGCCGAGTCGATGGTGATCTTGCCGCCCATCGCCCAGGTCGGGTGGCGCAGCGCGTCGGCCACCGTCACCCCGGCGAGCTCGCCGGCGCTGCGGCCGCGAAACGGTCCGCCCGAAGCGGTGATGAGGAGCCGCTCGACAGCGCCCACGGGCTCGCCCTCGATGAGCTGGTGAAGCGCCGTGTGCTCGGAGTCGACGGGGACGATCGTCGCGCCGGTGGCCTCGGCGAGTTGGGTGACGAGCTCGCCGCCGACCACGAGCGACTCCTTGTTGGCGAGCGCAAGGTCTATGCCCTCGGCGAGCGCGACGACCGTGGGCCGCAGGCCGGCCGAGCCGACGAGCGCGTTCAGGACGAGGTCGGCCTCGGACTCGGCCACGAGACGCTCGAGGCCGTCCGGTCCCGCCAAAACCTCTCCGTCCCACTCCTCCGCCGCTCGGGCGGCCGCGCCCGCGTCGACGAGGGCGATCCGGCCCACGCCGTGCTCGCGTGCCTGGCTCAGAAGCTCCCGCGAGGACCCATGGGCCGAGAGGCCGACCACCTCGAGCTCGGGCGAGCGCGCGATCACGTCGAGCGCCTGGGTGCCGATGGAGCCCGTCGAGCCAAGGATGAGAAGCCGGCGCACCGGCTCATTGTGGCAGCGGCCTGCGGGCTACCCGGTGAACCGCGGGTGCGGCGCGCGGCGCGCTCGCACCGCGAGCACGCTCGTGCGCGCTGCGGTGAGGCCGCTCGCGCTCGCGCTCGCGCTCGCGCCGTAGCGGCCCGGACGATGCAGGACGGCCGTGAGGCTCACCCGTCCGCGCGCGTCGGTGCGCACGCGATGTCCGGCGAAGCTCACCAGGGCGCCGCGCACCGGCACGAGCGGCGAGACCACCGCCGCCCGGACGTCCCCGTTGGGGCAGACGATTCGGCGCGTGTTGACGGTGAAAGCAAACCGCCGTCGCTGTCCCGCCGTCACCCGCGAGGGGCTGACGGAGAGGCGCAGAGCGCCCTTCGGGCAGGGGCGCTCGGCCACCGGCAGCGCGACGTTCAGGCTCGAGATCTGCACGCTGAACGGGGTGTTGCTCGGGCGGTAGTACGTCGGGTCCTGCCCGCGGAGCTCGAGCTTGACCGTGTGTCCGGCCAGGAACTTGTAGCCGTTGCCGTGCAGCTGGAAGGTCACCGGTCCGCTCTGGTTGTCGAGCAGTCGGTAGGCGGAGCGAGAGATGAGCCGCTCGGTGCCTCCGGGAATGACGTCGTAGAGGCGCGCGTCGAGCTGGCCGTTGGGGCCCATGGTGTTCACGTTGGCCCGGACGGTGGGCAGCCCGAGGAGCGTGAAGCCGCTCCCGGTCACCGGGTGCGTGTAGACCGCGGTGCCAGGCTGGGTCTGGTTGGAGACCGTCTTGCACGCATCCGAGGTCCCCGCGGGGTCGAGCTGGGGCACCGGGTCGAAGGCGGGGCCGTCAAGGGCGCCGCCTGTCGAGAGCACGGTCTGCGCGCTCCCGGCGCCGAAGCTCACCGCACCCGGGTGGAGGGCCGGCCAGCTCGAAGCGCTGAACGGGCCGCCGTCGGGCGTGTCGCTCGTCTTGGGGCAGGTCTGGGTGAACGCCGTGACGCTCCCCGCGGCCGGGGCCGTGCCCGACCCGAGCAGGCGGGCGGCAAAGAAGTCCGCGCCCTGGGTGTTGAACGCCTGATTCACCGTCGTCTTGTTCGACCCGCGGGAGTGGCCGAGGTCGCCGAACTGGAGCGAGACGGCGGCGTGGGGGTCACGCGCGCGTAGGAGATTGTAGATCCGCAGCGCCTCGGCGGGCGGGAAGAGGTCGTCGGTCCAGCCATTCTCGATCAGAAGCGGGGCCGGCGCGTTGCCGGAGAGGGTCGAGAGCCCGAAGCTGCCCTTGTCCGTGGTGATCTCGTCGAGGATCCCCCGGGTCTGGGCCGTCGCGGGCTCGCCCTTGAGGACCTGCGTGAAGTCGGAGGGCAGGTCGGCGTCGGGGTTGTTGCACGGGGTGGCCGGCGGGTTGCCGCAGTAGTAGCCGGCGATCTGACCCGAGGCGAAGAGCCCGTTGACGTAGCTCTGAATGGGCACGCCGACCGGATCGCGGCTCAGGCCGGCCGTCCGGTTGTCGAAGTCGAGGAAGCGGCCGTTGGGCAGCAGCGAGGAGGACAGGTCAGACCACGGCCAGCGCGGCCACGCGGCGGTGATCGAGAGGGGCGTCCCGTTCGGGCTCTTCCACGGCGAGAACGTACGGTCGGGGTTGATGATCCGGTCGCGCAAGAAGGCGAGCTCCATGCTCTGCCCGCCGCCGTAGGAGATGCCGGTCACGCCGATCGCGCCCGGCTTGGTGATCCCCTGGTCGACGAGCGACCCGATGAGATCCTGCGCGTCGCGCGCTTCGAAGCGGGAGTCGGCCAGGCGGATGTAGCCGTTCGCGCAGTCCCCCGTGTGGTCGGCGGTGAGACCGCCGCCGCAGGAGTGACCGAAGCCGCGCACGGTGTAGTTGAGCACCGCATAGCCCTGCTTGGCGAAGTAGTTGTTGTTGTAGTGGAAGACCGTCGAGCTCTTGCCCTCGGGGGTGGTGGACTCGAAGTCGGTCTTGTCGCCGCCGTAGCCGTGCAGCATCACGATCGTCGGGAAGGGGCCGTCGCCCGTCGCCGGAAGGGTGACGTCGACGTCGAGGGGGACGCCGTCGAAGGTCTTGACGCCGTTCACCGTCCGCCCGGGGCCGGCGTCGGTCGTCGGACAGAGACGCACGCCGTTCTGGTCCGTGCACGCGTGGCCGAACGGCGCCGGGGTGGCGGCGGCCGCCGGGGCGGCGAGCACGAGCGCGGAGAGGAGCGCGAAGGAGGTGAGGTAGCGACGCATGGACTTCCTTCTCAGACCGGGGACCGCTCGATTGTGAACGATTCGTGATCGTAGGGTCGCACTTGGCGCGGCGTCACGCGCCACGAGGGGTTCAGAGCAGCGCCACCCACACGTAGTAGCCCGCCACGACGGTGAAGAGCACGGCGTCGAGGCGGTCGAGCGCGCCGCCGTGGGCGCCGAAGAGCCGCCCGGTGTCCTTGGCCTGGGCGCCCCGCTTGATCGCCGACTCGAAGAGGTCGCCGACCGGGGCGGTCAGGGCGACGGCGAGGCCGAGAATGATCGCGTGCCCGCCGCTCAACCATTCCTGGTAGCGGCTCGCGCACCAGACGGCGAGCACGGCGATCGCGATCCCGACGAGCAGTCCCTCCACGGTCTTCTTGGGCGAGAGAGTGGGGGCCAGAGGGCGGCGTCCGAGCGCCCGTCCTCCGAAGTACGCGCCGGTGTCGCCGAGGAAGGTGCCGATGAGCACGTCGATCATGATCGCGTTGCCGTGCGGCAGGCGCACGAGCAGCATCGCGTGGGCGAGTGCCAGCCCGATCCAGTAGACGCCGAGCAGGGTCGTGGCGATCGGCACCGTCGCGCCGCTCCCGCCGGGGCGCCCGACCGCGAGCGCGAAGATCAGCGGAACGGCGAGGACGAGCACGAGCAGCACCTGGAACTGCCTTCCGTACAGAGCGGCGAAGACCAGGGCGATCACCGCGAGGAAGCCGCCGATCTTCACCGGCCGCGTGCGCTCGAGCAGGGTGTAGAGCTCGTGCAGGCACGCGATGCCCAGGGCGATGATGCCGAGTGCGAAGACGAGCCCGCCGAAGTAGACGATGAGGATCGCGAACACCGCGGCGGGGATCGCGACGAGGACTCGCGCGGCCAGGTCGGAGCCTTCGTCCCGGCGCCCGGCGCGCCGCACGCGGCCGGAGGAGCTCACGCCTCTCCCCGGCCGCCGAAGCGACGGCGGCGGTCGGAGAACTCCGCGAGCGCCGACTCGAACGCCGCGCGCGAGAAGTCGGGCCAGAGCTCCTCGCAGAAGACGAGCTCGGCGTAGGCCGCCTGCCAGAGCAGGAAGTTCGAGATCCGCCGCTCGCCGCTCGTGCGGATCAGCAGGTCGGGGTCGTGCATCTCCGGCGCGTAGAGGTGGCGGCGGAAGTCCTCTTCGCCGCCTCCCGAGAAGGAGTGGGCCGCGTCGAGGATCTCCGCCCGCCCGCCGTAGTTGAACGCGACGCAGAGCGTGATCCGGGTGTTGAGCGCGGTCAGCTTCTCGGCCCACTCCATCTGCTCCACGAGCGCGCGGGGCACGGGCTCGCCCCGACGCCCCACGAAGCGCATCCGCACGCCCTCGGCGTGCAGCTCGGGCGTCTCGCGCTCGATCCGCTCGGAGAACATCCGCATGAGCGCCGTGACCTCCTCGGCCGAGCGCGACCAGTTCTCGGTCGAGAAGGAGTAGACGGTGAGCTCGCGGACCCCGAGCTCCACCGCGTCGCGCAGGCGCGCCTTGACGACGTCGGCCCCGGCCTGGTGCCCGTCGAGGACCGGCAGCCCGCGTGCGCGCGCCCAGCGCCCGTTGCCGTCGGTGATGATCGCGACGTACCTCGCCCGCCTCGGCCCCTGGCCCTCGGCCGCGGGCGGCTCCGCCGGAGCGGACGAGGTCATACCTCCAGGATCTCTTCTTCCTTGTGCTTCAGCGCGGTGTCGAGGTCGGAGATCTTCTGGTCGGTGAGCTTCTGGAGATCGCCCTCGGCGCGGTGCTCGTCGTCGGATCCCGCCTCGCCGGCGTCGCGCAGCTCGCGCAGGTCGTGCATGACGTCGCGGCGGATGTTGCGCACCGACACGCGGCCCTCCTCGGCGATGCCCCGCACCACCTTGACGAGCTGCCGGCGCCGCTCCTCGGTGAGCTCGGGCACCACGAGGCGGATCAGGTTGCCGTCGTTGGACGGCGTGAGCCCGACGTCGGATTCGAGCACCGCCTTCTCGATCGCCTTGATCGAGCCCTTGTCGTAGGGCTGGATCGTGAGCATCCGCGCCTCCGGGGCGTTCACGGTGGCGAGCTGCTTGAGCGGAGTGGACGCGCCGTAGTAGTCGACCGAGACGCGATCGAGGAGGGCGGGCGACGCGCGGCCGGTGCGCACCGAGCCGAACTCGCCGCGCGTGGCCTCCACGGTCTTGGCCATCCGCTCGCGGGCGTCGCTCAGGAGCTCCTCGATCATGTCCGCACCATCGTTCCCACGCGCTCGCCGCAGACTATGCGAGCGATGTTGGCCTCGTCTCCCATGTTGAAGACGTTGATCGGCAGGCGGTTCTCCATGCACAGCGCGAGCGCGGTCGAGTCCATGACCCGCAGCCGGCGCTCGAGCGCCTCCATGTGGGTGAGCTCGGGCAGGAACTCAGCGCTCGCGTCCTGCGCCGGGTCGGCCGTGTAGACGCCCTCCACCCCGTTCTTGGCCATGAGGATGATCTCGGCGTGCACCTCGACGGCGCGCAGCGCCGCCGCGGTGTCCGTGGTGAAGAACGGGTTGCCAGTGCCCGCGGCGAAGATGACGATCCGGCCCTTCTCGAGGTGGCGCATCGCGCGCCGGCGGATGTAGGGCTCGGCGACCTCGGAGATCGCGATCGCCGACTGCACGCGGGTGGGAACGTCCTGCTTCTCGAGCGCGTCCTGGAGCGCGAGCGCGTTCAGCACGGTCGCGAGCATGCCCATGTAGTCGCCGGTGGCCCGGTCCATGCCCTTGGCGGCAGCGGCCAGCCCACGGTAGATGTTCCCGCCCCCGACGACCAGCGCGACCTCGACCCCTCGCGCGCGCACCGAGGCCACCTGACGGGCGATGGCGACGATCCGCTCGGGGTCGGTGCCGTAGTCGAGCTCGCCCATCAGCGCCTCACCCGAGAGCTTGAGGAGCACGCGGGAGAACGCCGCCGGCGACTCGAGCGACGGGGCCTTACTCACCGACGGCAAAGCGCACGAAGCGACGGATCACGACGTTCTCGCCGGTCTTGGCCGAGAGCTCGCCCCGGAGTTGCTCGATCGTCTTGCCCTCGTACTTGTCGGCGTTCACGTGGACCTGGAGCAGCAGCACGTTGTCCTCGAGCCACTTCCGGAACTTGCCCTCGGCGATGCGGGGGCGGACGTTCTCGGGCTTGTCGGCGGCCTGGGCCTCGAAGACGCGCAGCTCGCCCTCGCGCACGTCGTCGGGCACCTCGGCCTCGGAGACGTAGAGCGGAGCCGTCGCGGCGGCGTGGAGGGCTACGTCGCGCGCGAAGGCGGTGAAGTCCTCGTTGCGGGCCACGAAGTCCGTGTTGCAGTCGACCTCGACGAGCACGCCGACCTTGCCCCCCGCGTGGATGTAGGTCTGGACGGTGCCCTCGGTGGTCTCGCGGGCGGAGAGCTTGCCGATCTTGTTGCCGAACTCGACGCGGAGGATCTCCTCTGCGCGCTCGGCGTCGCCCTCGGCCTCCTGCAGAGCCTTCTTGCAGTCCATCATCCCCGCGCCCGTGCGCTCGCGGAGGGCCTTGACGTCCTGGGCGGTGATGCTCATGCGCTCTCCTCGGGCTCCTCGGTGGCCGGAGCCTCGGGCGAGACGGGGCCGCCGGGAGGCGGCGCCGGGTTGCTCGGGATCTCCTGGACCTCGGTGGGCTCGGGCTCGGTGGAGGCTTCCGCCCCCGGCGTGGGCCCAGCCGGAGCGTCGGGCGGCGGCGCCGGGTTGCTCGGCGCGGGCTCTGACCCCGCGGCGGGTCCGGCGGCACCCTCGGGGGCCGCGGCAGCGGCCTCGGCGGCCTCGCGGGCGGCCTGCTCCTCGGCTTCGCGCCGGGCCTGCGCCTCGGCCTCGCGTCGCTGGCGCTCCTCCTCCTCGCGCCGGGCCTTCTCCTCGGCCTCGCGGCGAGCCTTCTCCTCCTCGGCGCGGAACACCTGGTGTCCGGCGGAGACGACGTCGCCGATCGCGCTCGTGATGACGGCGCACGAGCGGATCGCGTCGTCGTTCCCGGGCACCACGAAGTCGATCCCGTCGGGATCGCAGTTCGTGTCCACCAGACCGATGATCGGAATGCGCAGGCGCTGGGCCTCGCGCACCGCGATGAGCTCGGTCTTCAGGTCGATGACGAACATCGCGTCGGGCACACGCTGCATGTTCTTTACCCCGCCCAGGTTGGCGCGCAGCTTCGCGAGGTCGGCCTGCGCCGCCATGCGCTCCCGGGTGGGCAGCAGCTCGAGCTGGCCCTCGGACTCGTAGCGCTCGAGGTCGTGCAGGCGCCCGATGCGGCCGCTGATCGTCCCGAAGTTCGTGAGCAGGCCCCCGAGCCAACGGTGGTTGACGTAGGGCATGTCGGCCTCGGTGGCCACGTCGCGCACCGCGTCGCGCGCCTGCTTCTTGGTCCCGACGAAGAGGACGGTGCCGCCCCGGTGGGCGACGTCCGAGCAGAAGGCCTGGGCCCGGTCGAGCAGAGCCTGCGTCTTCAGCAGGTCGATGAGGTAGATGCCACCCCGCTCACCGTGGATGAACCGGCGCATCTTGGGATTCCAGCGTCGCGTCTGGTGGCCGAAGTGCACGCCGGCCTCCAGCAGCTCGCGGATGCCTACTTGAGCCACGTTGTCCTGCTCCCTTTTTCGATTCTGCGATTGGCTGCCCGCCCGGTGAGAGGCGCGGACCCGGCTCGAGGAGGAGCCGGGCAGGGTCGCGCCGCCCGATGATCCGAACGGGGTCGGGGAAATTTGATCCGGTCCCGAGGAGTCTACGCAAGTTCCTGCGCTCCCTCTCGTTGGAGGGAGTAACGGGTCCGCCGCCCTTCCCCATTGCCGGCGGGGGGCTCGTTTAGGCGGGCCGGCCTCCCTTCCCCTACCTCCGGTGGCCCGGTCCGTGTTCATCGTGGCGGGGCGGCTGTGGACGGGCCGCCCCGTCGCGTTTTTTCGCCGGATTCGCTTGGGCGCCGCCTCTAGCCCACGGCGAGCTGAGACGCGAGACTCCGGCGCTGTCCGGCCTCGAGGCGGTGCCACGCGTAGAGCCACAGCGCCGCGCGCCGCTCCTCGTCGAGATGGGCACAGCCGATCAGCTCGGTCTCGATCCGGGCCAGCGAGTCGCCGCATTCGGCACGGCGATCCACGGCGCGGCGACCCTCGTCGAGGTCGGCGAGGGAGCGTGGGGGCAGGTGCATGCGCTCAGGCTCGCCATCATGGCTCAAGCTCGGGTTAAACGTTCGTGACCGGTACCCCGCTCGCCCGCGCGAGCGCCGCATCGAGGTCGGGAGGCAGAGGCGAGGTGAGATCGACCGGGGCGCCGGTGAGGGGATGGGAGAAGGCGAGCCGGGTGGCGTGCAGGAACTGACGCCCCAGCCCGAGCGTGCCGGCCGTGCCGTACTCGGGGTCTCCCGCGACCGGGTGCCCGATCGCGAGCAGGTGCGCGCGGATCTGGTGGGTGCGCCCCGTCTCGAGCCACACGCGGAGGAGGGAAAAGCCGGGAAGCGCCTGCTCGAGGGCGAAGTGCGTGCGGGCCTCGCGTGGCTCGTCGGTGTCGGGCGAGACGCGCGTGCGCACCCGGCGGTCGCGTCCGATGGGAGCGTCGACGGTGCCCCTTCGAGCCGGCGGGCGCCCCTCGACGAGCGCGAGGTACTCGCGGCGCACCTCCCGCGCCGCGATCGCCGCCTTGAGGGCGCGGTGCACCTCCTCGGAGCGGGCGACGACGAGAAGCCCCGAGGTGTCGCGGTCCAGCCGGTGGACGATGCCCGCCCGCCAGGGGTTCTCTCCGCCGGCGGCACGGCTGGCGAGCGCCTGGGCGAGCGTGCCGTGGCGATGTCCGCGCGCCGGGTGCACGACGAGGCCCGCGGGCTTCTCGACCACGATGAGGTGCTCGTCCTCGTAGGCCACGCCGAACGCGACGGCCGGCGTCGGACCGGCGGCTTCGGCGGGCACGGCGAACCCGTCCTCCTCCACCGTGATCCGCTCCCCGCCTGCGAGCCCATGACGCTTGGGCCGGTGAGCGCCGTCGACTCGCACCCGCCCCGCGTCGATCAGCCGCTGGGCGCGCGCGCGCGATCCCAACGGCTCGGCCAGGAAGGAGTCGAGCCGGGTCCCCGCCGCGCCGGCCGGCACGCCGAGCTCCCTCATTCCCGGGGCGCGGGGCGCGGTCCCTCGAGGACCCAGAGCAGCGCGAGCACCCCGACGGTGATGGCCATGTCCGCGACGTTGAACGCCGGCCACAGGGGGACCTTGACGAAGTCGGTCACCGCCCCGTCGCGCAGCCGGTCGAGGAGGTTCCCGAGCGCCCCGCCGAGCAGGAGGCCGGTCGCGAGCCACAGCCCGTGGCGCTCGGGATGGCGCACGAAGTAGACGAGCAGCAGCACGACCGCGGCGAGCGTCGCTCCGAGCACGAGCGCCCCGCCACGGGGAAAGAAGCCGAAGGCCACGCCGGTGTTGCGAACGTGCACGAGCTCGACGGCGGGAAGCACCGGGTCGCTCTCCCCGGGCTCGATCCCGTGGCGCACGAGGAGCTTCGTGACCTGGTCGAGCGCGAGCACGGCGAGGACCACGACGAGGACCCGCGCCCACGGCGAGCGCCAGACGCTAGCCGGCGACGAGGGTGACGAGGAGGCGCTGGAGGATGTAGAGGACGAAGATGGCAACGATCGGCGTGAGATCGAACGGCCCCATCATGGGGATGAAGCGGCGAAAGAGCCGCAGGTAGGGCTCGCTCACGTCGCGCAGGAAGCCGAGCACGGCGTCGGTCGCTCGCGAGTACGGCGCGCGCACACCGAGCGAGAAGACCATCGAGCTCAGCACATAGGCGAAGATGAGCAGGATGTAGACGGTGAAGACCGCGCTGACGTAGCTGGCTACGTCAATCCGCGAGAGCGCGAGCGGAAAGCTCATCGCGGGACGGGCGCGCCGTCGATCACCGCGTCCATCGCCTCCTGAAACGCGGTGCGCAGCCCTCGGCGCTCGAGCGCCGCCAGCCCGCGCGCAGTCGAGCCGCCCGGCGAGGCCACCTCGCGGCGCACCGCGAGGGTGTCGTGGCCGCGTGCGGCCAGCAACTCGGCGGTGCCGGCCATCGTCTCGACGGCGAGCGCCGCCGCTTGGCCGGCGGGCAGCCCGCGGCGCACGGCCGCGTCCACCTGGGCCTCGATCACCAGCGCAAGGTACGCCGGCCCGACGCTCGCCGTGGCGGTGGCGGGCACCATGAGGTGGTCGGGGAGCGTGACTACCGCGCCCAGGCGGCCGAACAGCTCGTTCACGCGAGCCTCGAGCGCCGCATCGGCCCCGGGCGTCGGCGCCGCGCAGATCACCCCCCGACGGACCTCGACCGGCGTGTTCGGGAGAAAGCAGAAGACGGACGTCCCGGGGTAGGCCTCGCGCTGCATCTGCGACGGCGCGGCCAGCACGGAGGCGACCGCCTTGGCGTGCGGCCTCACCTCCTCGGCCACCGCCGGCAGCTGGACCGGCTTGTGGCAGAGGACGACCAGGTCGACGCGCCGGGCGAGCTCCGCGTTCGAGACGATGGCCTCGCCGCCGAGCTCGGCAGCGAGGGCCTCGGCGCGGCCCGAGCCGCCGTCGGTGCAGAGCACGGGCTCGCCCCAGCCCCGCGCCAGCGCGCGCGCCATGTTTCCCGATCCGATGAGCCCGACGCGCATTGCCGGGCGCAAGGCTAGCGGCGCCCCGGGCGAGACCCGCGCCCACGCGGCTAGGACTGGTTGAAGAAGCCCTTCTCGATCAGCCGCGCGCGCTCCTCGGCCGAGACCTCGACGTTGCGCGGGGTGAGCAGGAAGACCTTGTCAGCGATCCGCTGCATGCCGCCGTCGAGCGCGTAGGTGAGCCCGCTCGAGAAGTCGATGAGCCGCTTGGAGAGGTCGGTCTCCGAGCCCTGGAGGTTGAGGATGACCGGAATCGCGTCCTTGAACTTGTCCGCCACGTCCTGCGCGTCGTTGAAGCTCTTGGGGGCGACGAGGTGCACGCGGACGTCGCGGCCGCCTCCGTTGGACCCGCCGCCGCGCGCCCCGCCTCCGCCGGCGCCCCCTCCTCCGCCTCCGACGGGCCGCAGGACGCTCGTGCGCCGCTCGGAGCCCGCCTCGTCGGGGAAGATGTCGTCGATCTCGTCGCGACGGCGCCGCGCGCCGAGGCGGCGAACGTTCGGCCGCTCGCGGTAGCGCTCCCCGAGCGCCGCCTCGGGCTCGGGTTCGGGTTCGGGCTCGTCGTGCTCGTAGGCGTCACGGTCCTCGGCGAGGCCGAAGTAGACGAGCGCGCGGTGCCAGGTGTCGCGGAAGGCCATGGTCCAGGGGCGGGATTCGGCCCGCAGACCGGTATCCCTGCCGGGCTTCAGCCTACCGCGCGCGCCGCCCTCGCCGCTTCTCAGCCCAGCAGCCCCGCTCCGATCCGCACGAGCGTCGCTCCCTCCTCGACGGCCACGGCGAAGTCCTGCGATGTCCCCATGGAGAGGCGCGCGAGGTGATGACGCTCGGCGAGCTCGCGCAGCGCGGCAAACCAGCGGCGCGAGTCCTCGGCTGCTTCTGTCGCGGGCGGCATGGTCATGAGCCCCCCGACGCGCACCGGGCAGCGCTCGAGGAAAGCGGGGAGCTCGCTCGGAGCGACGCCGGCCTTGCCCTCCTCCCCGGCGACGTCGACCTCGACGAGGACCTCGAGCTCGGGCGGCGCGTGGAGGGCGAGCTGGCGCAGGGCCGAATCGCTGCCCACGGAGTGGATAAGCCTGACGTGAGGAACGATCTCCTTGACCTTGCGGCTCTGGAGCCGACCGATGAAGTCCCAGGCGAAGGCGTCGGGGAACGCGGTCACCTTCTCGGCCAGGTCCTGCGCGCGGTTCTCCCCGAGGAGGGTGAGACCGGCCTCGCGCAGGGCGCCGAGCTCGCTCGCCCGTACGTACTTCGTGGCGGCGAGGATCTCGATCTCGGCCGGGTCGCGCCCGGCGCGTGCCGCGGCATCATCGACCGCCTGCCGGATCTCCGCGAGGTTCGACCGGATCCGGTCCGGGTCGAGACCGGTGATCAGGTTCGCCATGCGAAACCGGCCTGGCGCCCGGTGACTCCCCCGTCGCGGCGGTGGGAGAAGAAGAGCTCGGGAGGCGAGCAGATCGTGCACAGCCCGACGTCGTGCACCTCCTCGACCCCCGCACTCGCCAGCGCGCGGCGAGCCGCGAGCTTCAGGTCGGCGTGGCGCCCGCGCCGGGCTGCGGGGCCGTAGGCGGCGAGCGCGGTGTGGACCTCCTCCCCGGCCTCGTAGCAGCAGGCGCCCGCTCCGGGACCGATCGCCGCGACGACGGGACCGCGGCCTCCGACCTCGCGCAGCGCGGCGACGCCCTCGACGAGCACCCCGCCGGCCAGTCCCCGCCAGCCGGCGTGGAGCATGGCCACCGCGCCCGGCGCCGCGAGCGCCACGGGCAGGCAGTCCGCGGTGAGCACGAGCGCCGCGACCCCCGGCAGCGCCGTCGCCTGACCGTCGGCGGGCTCCGGGGGCGAGTCGGGGTCGGGCCGAGCGCCGACGCGGCGCACCGTTGCCTCGTGGACCTGGCGCCCCTGCGCGATCGACGTGCGCTCGAGGCCGAGCGCGGCGGCGAGCCGGTCGCGGTTGGCGGCCACCGCCGCCGGGTCGTCGTCGGTCCAGCGGCCGAGGTTGAGGCTCGCGTAGGGACCGCGCGAGACGCCGCCCCGCCGGGTGGTGAAGACCGCGCGAGCTTCGGGCAGGTCGATCGCGATGTGCTCCCCGTCCCAGGAGAAGGGCGCCGCGAGTTGCATCGTCTGATCCTAGAACCGCGCGGGCCGGCCGCGACCGCCGACTATCGTCTGCTCAGGCATGCCGTCCTCCCAGCCCATGGTGCCCTCGCCGCCTGCGGCGGATTCCGAGGTGCCCGGGCCGGCGAGCGTCAGCGACCAGCTCGAGCGCTGGCTCGGCAGCGACGCCAGCAAGACCTTGGGCGGCCTGATCGAGGTTTTCGAGGACAAGAGCTTTGCGATCCTCTTCGTGCTTCTGCTGGGCGTGCCGGCGCTCCCGCTGCCGACCGGAGGCGCGACGCACGTGTTCGAGATCATCGCCGTCCTGCTCGCCCTCGAGCTCATCGCGGGCCGCGACGAGATCTGGCTGCCCCAGCGCTGGCGCAAGCTCGAGCTGGCGGGCAAGCGGCAGCAGCGCTTCATCACCGCGCTGATGAAGACGATCCGCCGGCTCGAGCGCTTCTCACGACCCCGCCTGCGCTTCCTGATCGACCATCGCGTGAGCAGCATCGTCTTCGGCCTCCTCGTGATCGGCGGCTCCGTGGGAGCGTTCTTCGCGCCTCCGTTCACGGGACTCGACACTCTGCCGTCGCTCGGCGTCGTGCTGCTCTCGCTCGGCGTGCTGCTCGAGGACTTCGTCGTGGTGGTCGCGGGGATCGTCGTCGGCGTCGCGGGCGTCGTGCTCGAGCTCGTGCTGGGGAGCGCGGCGATCAGCGAGATCGGGAAGCTCCTCTAGGGCACGCGTCGCGCGGTCGCCGCGCGCCGCGCCTCGGCCAGGGCGGCCGCGAGCTCCGCCTCGCGGCCGGCGAGCTCGCCGTCGAGCCGCCCGGCGCGCGCCCGCGCCAGCCCAGCGCCGAGCGCAGGTCCCTCGGGCGCGCCGGCCCGGCGGAGGTCGTCTCCGTCGATCTCGAGGCGCACGTGGCGCAGCTCGTCCAGCCAGCGCGCCGCGGCAGCGGAGGCGCCGAGCGCCCCTACGAGCGCCGCCTCCGCGGGCGAGCGCCCGGCGAGCCGCGTGTCGATCTCCGAGGGACGCGCGGCGCGGGCGAGACGGACGGCCAGCGGCTCGAGCTCGGCGCGCAGTACGCGCGCGGCGCGGCTTTCTTCTCGCTCGAAGCCGAGGCGGGTAAGCAGCTCGGCCACCTCGAAGGACCGAACCTCGCGGCACGCCGCCGCGATCACCACGGCCTCGCGCCGGCCGTCCTCAGGGAGGAGCGCGAGCGCCCGGGCGGCCAGGCCCGGGTCGAAGCCGAGCTGAGGGTGCAGGGCCGGGAGGATCCCGAGCTCGCCGAGGCGCGTGAAGGCGGCGACGGGGTCGGGCTCGTGCGCCACGAGTCTCAGCTCGCGACCGCTGCGCGGTCCCGAGACGGTGGCCAGAGCGCCCTCACGCACCGCCGCGGCGGCGAGCTCTGCGGTGCGCTCCTCGATATCGAAGTCGAGCCGCGCCGCGTAGCGCGCCAGGCGAAGCAGGCGCGTGGGGTCGTCGCGGAAGCTCTGCTCGTGGAGCACGCGAAGTTCCCGCGCTTCCATGTCCTCGAGCGCCTGGGGCACCACCTGCAGCCGTCCCGGCTCGGTCCCGCCCAGCGACAGCGCGAGGGCGTGGACCGAGAAGTCGCGGCGCCTCAGGTCCTCGGCGAGCGGCGCGGGCCACACGTCGGGTAGCGCGCCGGGCTGCTCGTAGCGCTCGCCCCTCGCGCGCGCGAGGTCGAAGAGCGAACCGCCGGTCGCGACCGTCGCCGTCCCGAACCGCTCGTGCACGCGCACCGTGCCGCCGACCCGCTCGGCGATCCTCCGCGCGAGCTTAGCGACCTCGCCCTCGACCACCAGGTCGAGATCCACCGGCTCCTCTCCGCGCAAGAGGTCGCGCACCGCGCCGCCGACGAGGTGGACCGGGTCCACCTCGGCGTCCCCGGCCGGCAGCGCCGCGACCAGGGCGCCCGCAGCGGGAAGGGCGCGCAGCCGCTCCAGCAGGTCCGGACGCCACTGGATAAGGGTCAAGGCTCGGGCGCGCGCACCGGCACGCCGGCGTGCGCCAGCCGGTCCTTGATCTCGGCCACCCGGTGGCGGCCGTAGTGGAGGATCGAGGCGACGAGCACCGCATCGGCCCCGGCCTCGAGTCCCTCGAGAAGGTGGTCGAGGCCGCCCGCGCCGCCCGAGGCGATCACCGGCACCTCCACCGCGTCGGCGACGGCCCGGGTCAGCGCGAGGTCGTAGCCCTCCCCCGTGCCGTCGCGGTCCATGCTCGTGAGCAGGATCTCACCCGCACCGCGGGCCACCCCCTCGCGCGCCCAGGCCACCGCGTCGCGTCCGGTCGGCGAACGTCCGCCCGCCACGTAGACCTCCCAGGCCTCGGCCGCGCCGTTCCCGCCCGGGCGGCGTCGGGCGTCGATGGCAAGCACCACGCACTGGGCGCCGAACCGCGCCGCGAGCTCGTCGAGGAGCTCCGGACGGGCGACCGCCGCCGAGTTCACCGAGACCTTGTCCGCACCGGCGTCGAGCACCGCCTGCGCGTCCTCCACGGAGCGGATGCCGCCGCCGATCGTGAACGGGATGAAGACGTTGTCCGCCGTGCGCCGGGCCAGGTCCACCACCGTCGCGCGCTTGTCGTGGGTCGCGGTGATGTCGAGGAACACGAGCTCGTCGGCGCCTTCCCGGTCGTAGCGCTCGGCGAGCTCCACCGGGTCGCCCGCGTCGCGCAGGTCGACGAAGTTCGTGCCCTTGACCACGCGCCCCGCGTCGACGTCGAGGCACGGGATCACGCGCTTGCAGTGCATCGGCCCTCCTCGAGCGCCGCCTGGCCCTCGCCGATCGTGAAGCGCCCCTCGTAGAGCGCCTTGCCCACGATCACGCCCGCGAGGTTCACCTGGCGCAGCCCGGCGAGCGCGGAGAGATCCCCGACGCTCGCGACTCCGCCCGAGTAGACGAAGCGGCCGCGGACCGTGGCGGCGATCCTCCGCACCTCGTCGAGATCCGGGCCCACGAGCATCCCGTCCTTCTCGATGTTCGAGTAGACGAACTGCCCCACGCCGCGCTCCTGCAGGCGCTCGATCACCGCGGTGGCCGGCGTCTGCGTCTGCTCCGTCCAGCCCGCGGAGGCGAGCAGGCCGTCGCGCACGTCGATCGAGACCACCACCCGACCACGGTGCGCGGCTAGCACCTCGTCGAGGAAGTCCGGGTCGGCGTAGGCGGCGGTGCCGAGGATCACGCGGCTGACGCCGATCTCGAGCGCCTCCTTCACGGCGGCGAGGGAGCGAAGTCCGCCGCCGAGCTGCACGGGCACGGGCACGTCGCGCACGATTCGCGCGACGTGCTCGAGGTTCGCCGGGGCCCCCGCGCGGGCGCCGTCGAGGTCGACCACGTGCAGGACCCGAGCGCCGTCCGCGACCCACGCTCGCGCGGCGCTCAGCGGGTCCTCGTCATAGACCGTGCGCTCGGCGAAGTCTCCGCGCGCGAGGCGAACGGCCTTGCCCTCGAGGATGTCGATCGCGGGAAAGAGGATCACGCGGCGAGGTCTCGCGCATCGCCCGCGCACACGCGCGCGAAGTTGCGCAGCAGCGCCAGCCCGTGCGTCGAGGACTTCTCGGGGTGGAACTGCGCGCCGAAGAGCGTCCTGCGCTCCACGACCGATGCGAACGGCGCCCCGTACTCCGCCGTCCCGAGCTCGTCCTCCGCGTGCGCGAGGCGCGGAGCAAACGAGTGGACGTGGTAGAAGGCGCAGCGCTCGGGCAGCCCCGCGGTGAGCGGCGAGTCGCGCCGCCAGCTCACCACGTTCCACCCGATGTGCGGGAGCCGGCGCCCGCCCGTCTCCAGGCCGCTGACCGTTCCCGCGAGGAGGCCGAGCCCCGCCGCGCCGCCGAGCTCGTCCGAGGACTCGAAGAGAAGCTGCATTCCCAGGCAGATGCCGAGCACCGGGACTCCGGCGCCGGCCCGCTCGCGGATCAGCTCATCGAGGCCGCCGGCGCGCAGGCGCTCCATCGCGGCCGGAAAGGCGCCCACGCCGGGCACCACCAGCCCGTTGGCGCGACGGAGCGCCGCGTGCTCGCCGGAGACGAGCGGCCGCGCGCCGACGTGCTCGAGCGCCTTCTCGACCGAGCGGCGGTTGCCCATCCCGTAGTCGACGACGCCGAGCATCGGGGAGGCGCTCACGTCAGCGTTCCCTTCGTGCTCGGCACGCCCCGCTCGCTCGGGTCGAGGGAGATCGCCGCCCGCAGCGCGCGGGCGAAGGCCTTGAAGATCGCCTCGATCACGTGGTGGGCGTTTGTGCCGGACTCCACGGAGACGTGGAGGGTGAGCTTCGCCGCGTTGGCGACCGCGCGGAAGAACTCCTCGGCGAGCTCGTGGTCGAAGTTGCCGATCGCTCCGGGCGCGAGCGTCGCTCCCCACGCGCAGAACGGCCGGCCCGAGACGTCGATCGCGCAGGCCGCCCGGGCCTCGTCCATGGGCACGACGGCGTGTCCGTAGCGCACGATCCCCGCCCGGTCCCCGAGCGCCCGATCGAGCGCCTGGCCGAGGCAGATGCCCACGTCCTCCACCGTGTGGTGGGCGCCCGCCTCCAGATCGCCGCTGGCGCGCAGCTCGAGGTCAAGGCGCCCGTGACGGGCGAGCAGGTCGAGCATGTGGTCGAGGAAACCGACGCCCGAGCTCCGCTCTCCCGCGCCGCTCCCCTCGAGCGAGAGCCCGAGCGTCACGTCGGTCTCGGCGGTCGCGCGCTCGATGCTGGCCGTGCGGCTCGGGGTCATGGTCGGGGATTCTCGCTCATCCGGGCTTCCATGGACTCGGCGTGGAGCACGAAGCCCTCCGCGCGCGCGACGGGCGCCCCCGCCGCCGCGAGGGCGTCGGCCGACTCGCCGACGTGCACCTCGGCCATGCGACGGCGGAAATGAGCCACTGAGAGAGCGGAGGCGTAGCGCGCCGCGCCGCCCGTGGGCAGCACGTGGTTCGAGCCCACGACGTAGTCGCCGAACGCCGTCGCGCCGCTCGAGCCGACAAAGACGCAGCCGGCGCTCCGCACGCGGGGAGCGAGCGCCTCGGCTGCGGCGCCGACGAGCTCGAGGTGCTCGGGGGCGAAGGCCTCGGCGAGCGCGAGGGCCTCGGCCGCGGTCGCCGCTTTGACGAGCACGCAGGCCGCCCCGGCGGCACCGATGGCGGGGCCCGGCGCGGCCGCAAGCTCCGACTCCACCGCATCGAGGATGTCGAGCTCGGGCGAGACCGCTATCACCACGGTGCCCGCGCCGTGCTCGGCCTGGGCGCGGAGGTCGAGCGCGACGAGGCGCGGATCGACGCCCGGGCCGGCCGCTAGCACGAGCACGTCGCTCGGCCCGGCGAGCGAGTCGATGCCCACCCGGCCGAAGAGCTGGCGCTTGGCCTCCTGGACGTAGGAGTTGCCCGGCCCGACCACCACGTCGACCGGCGCGACCGAGGCGGTTCCAAGCGCGAGCGCCGCCACCGCCTGCGCTCCGCCCATGCGGTAGACCTCGCGCGCTCCGCCGAGCGCACAGGCGGCGAGAATCGCCGGGTGCGCCTCGCAGTCGGGGCCGGGCGGCGCGCACACCGCCACCTCCTCCACCCCGGCGGCGCGTGCCGTCGCGACGCCCATGACCACCGTGCTCGGATACGCGGCGCGCCCGCCGGGTACGTAGATGCCGGCGCGGCGGACGGGGATCTCCCTCAGCACGACCCGCTGCCCCTGGGCGAGCACCACCTCGCGGTCCGCGCCCATCCCCGCCCGCGCCAGCGCCTCCACGTTGGCCAGAGCGAGCTCGAGGCCGTCTCGCACCGTCGGCTCGAGCGCCGCGAGCGCCGCGTCGAGCTCCTCAGGAGCGACGGGCAAGGGGAGCGGTTCGGCGCCGGCGGTGTCCCACCGCCGGGTGAGCTCGTAGACCGCCCCATCCCCCTCCGCCGCCACGCGCGCGACCACGCCGCGCACCACCTCCTCGACGGATGCGGGAGGAGGAACGAGCGCTCGCGCCCGGGCCGCCACCCCCGCCGGGTCGCCGCCGAGCGCCCAGCGCTCAGCCTGCACGCAGCTTCTCCAGCAGCCGGTCGATCTCCGGCGCCTTGAGCTTGTGCGCGACCGGGTTGGCGATCAGCCGCGCCGTGCACACGGCGATCTCCTCTCGCACCACGAGGTCGTTCTCGCGCAGGGTGGTGCCCGTCGCGGTCAGGTCGACGATCGCCTCCACGAGCCCGGTGAGCGGAGCGAGCTCGACCGATCCCTTGACCTCGACGATCTCGGCCTGGCGCCCCGTGCGCTCGAACCAGGCCGCCGCGATCTTCGGATACTTGGTGGCGACGCGCATGATCCCCAGGCGGCGGAGCGCCTCGGCCGCCCGGTCCTCCCCCGCCTCCGAGGCGAGGACGAGCGTGCAGCGTCCGAAGCTGAGATCGAGGAGCTCGTAGACGTCGCGCTCGGACTGCTCCATGAGGACGTCCTTGCCGGTGACGCCCAGGTCGGCGGCCCCCGCCTCCACGTAGGTGGGGACGTCGGACGGGCGCATCGTCACGATCCCCACGTCCTCGAACAGGAGCTTGCGGTCGTTGGCGCGGACCTCGCCCGTGTCGAGGCCGAGGCGCTCGAGCGTGTCGAGCGTCCCCGAGAACAGCGACCCGCGGGGCACGGCGATCCGCAGGCCGCCCGCGGGCATCAGAGCCGCTCCTCGCCCGTCAGCGCGATGTGCAGGCGATCGACGGTGAGTGCAAAGCCCACCGCCGGCAGGTCGCGCCCGAAGCGGCCGAGGAGGTCGTCGTAGCGTCCGCCACCGCCGATCGGAGTGCCGAGCGCGGGGTCGTAGACCTCGAACACCGCCCCGGTGTAGTAGCCCAGGCCGCGCGCCAGTCCGAGGTCGAAGATGACCCGCTTCGCCACGGCGGGAGCGAGCAGGGAGTGCACGCGCGTGAGGCCCTCGGCCGCCGAGGCGGCCGCCGCGGGAAGCCTGGCGAGCACCTCCGGACCGCCGCGGAGCTGGGGCACGGAGAGCAGCAGCTCGGCGGCCTCGGCGTCCAGCCCGAGCGCGTCGATCTCGCGCCCGAGCCCCACGAAGTCCCGTGTGGCCAGCGCGGAGAGCAATCGCTGACGGTCTTCCGGGGCCACGCCGAGGCCGTCGAGCAACGCGGGGTAGAGCGCCGCGTCGCCGAGGCCGACGCGGTAGGTCTCGAGCCCGACGGCGTCGAGCGCCGTGCAGAGCAGCGCCAGAGCCTCCGCCGTTCCCGCGGGCGCGGGCGCGCCCACGAGCTCGATTCCCGCCTGCAGGAACTCGCGCGGCTGTCCCCGCTGCGCGCGTACGGCGCGGTAGGCGTGGGCGAAGTAGGAGAAGCGCAGCGGAACCTCGGCGGTCGGGTAGCGCGTGGCAACGAGGCGCGCGATCGGCACCGTCATGTCCGTGCGTAGCATGAGCACGCTGCCCCGCTCGTCGAAGAGCCGGTAGGCGGGATGAGCGTCGGTCAGCTCCGCGCGGCTGAGCGTCTGCTCGTACTCGAGCGCCGGGGTGGCCACCTCGCCGTAGCTCGCGCCGGCGAACACCTCCCGCACCACCTCAGTGATCGCGCGGATCTCGCGCATCTCGTCCGGGAGGACGTCACGCGTGCCGCTCGGCAAAGGGTGGATCATCCGCGCCCTCCTCGGGATGCGAGCGACTCTCCCCCCGCCGAGCCCTCCGCGCGCCCGACCACGTCAGACGGGAAGCGGCTCGGTGGCCACGCGCTCGATGCGCGCGCCGAGCTCACGCAGCCGCTCGTCGATCCGCTCATACCCGCGGTCGATCTCGCGGATGTTGCCGATCTCCGTCATGCCCTCGGCCGAGCAGGCGGCGATGACCATGGCCATCCCCGCGCGGATGTCGGGCGAGCTCACCCGCGCGCCGCGCAGGCGCGAGGGCCCGGTCACGATCGCCCGGTGCGGGTCGCAGAGCACGATGTCGGCGCCCATGGAGACGAGCTTGTCGGTGAACACGAGCCGATTTTCGAACATCCACTCGTGGATCAGGACCGAGCCCTCGCACTGGGTGGCGAGCGCGACGGCGATCGAGGTGAGGTCGGCGGGGAAGGCGGGCCACGGACCGTCCTGCACCTTTGACTTGTAGTCGCCCGCGTCGCGCGCCACCACGAGCCGCTGGTCGCCGGGAACGATCACGTCCTCGCCGTCGAAGAAGGAGCGCAACCCGAGCCGCTCGAAGACGAGGCAGATCATGCGCAGGTCCTCGGGCACGGTGTGCCGTATGCGCAGCTCCCCGCCGGTCACGCCGGCGAGCGCCATGAAGGTGCCGATCTCGATGTGATCGGCGGCCACGGAGTGCGTGCAGCCGTGAAGCTCATGCGCTCCGTGCACGAGCATCACGTTCGAGCCGATGCCCTCGACGCGCGCGCCCATGGCGACGAGGAGCCGGGCCAGGTCCTGCACGTGGGGCTCACAAGCGGCGTTGCGGATGATCGTCAACCCCGGGGTGAGCGCGGCGGCCATGAGCGCGTTCTCCGTGCCCATGACCGACGGCTCGTCCATGAAGAAGTCGCACGCGCGCAGGCCGTGCGGGGCGCGCAGGCGGATGTCGGGGCCGAGGTCGAACTCGGCGCCGAGCGCGCGGAACGCGTCGAGGTGAGGATCGAGGCGCCGGCGACCGATCACGTCGCCTCCGGGCGGGGGCATCAGCGCGTTCCCGAAGCGGGCGAGCAGCGGACCGGCGAGCAGGAACGACGCGCGTATCCGCTCGGAGAGCACCCGGTCGACCTCTCCGTGGGCGACGTCGGCCGCACACAGCACGACCTCGTTCTGGGCACGCCACTCGACGCGCACGCCGAGATCCGCGAGCAGTCCGATCATTGCCTCCACGTCGGCGATGCGCGGCACGTTCCGCACCACCACCTCGTCCTCGGTGAGGAGCGAGGCGGCGAGGATCGGGAGCGCCCCGTTCTTGTTGCCGGCGGGCACCACGGTGCCGGAGAGCGGCACGCCGCCTTCGATCATGAACTTCTGCATGGGCGGGAGGGCGCGCGGGGTCGCGGATGCGGGAGGGGCCGAGCGCTCGGCAAGGGTAACAGCCATCTTGCCTGCCCTTTCGAGGCCACCGGCGCGGACCCTTCTCTGCGATGTAGGGTCCGTCCGAAGCATGGCGGCCCTGAAGATCACCGTCCTCGAGGGCGACGAAACGGGTCAGGAGCTCCTCGAGCAGGCCGTTCGGGTGCTGGATGAGCGCGTCGTGGGGCTGACCCTCGAGCTCGAGCACTTCGACCTCTCGCTCGAGAACCGCCGCCGGACGGAGAACGGCGTGGTCGAGGAGGCCGCCGAATCGATGCGCGCGTGCGGCTTCGGCCTCAAGGCGGCCACGATCACGCCGGAAGGAGCGGACGACGTCGGCTCACCCAACCGCCTCCTGCGGGAGGCCGTCGACGGGAAGGTGATCATCCGCACGGGCCGCCGCATCCCCGGCGTCACGCCGGTCGGCGGCATCCACCACCCCATCTCCGTGGTGCGCATGGCAGTCGAGGACGCCTACGGGGCCGAGCAGTGGCGCGAAGGCGAGCCCGGCGCCGGCGAGGAAGTCGCCTTCCGCACGGAGCGGATCACCCGCTCGACCTGCCGAGCCGTCGCCGAGTACGCCTTCCGTACCGCCCGGGAGATGGACGCGCGAGTGTACGGCGGCCCAAAGTGGACCGTCTCCCCCACCTACGAGGGCATGCTCAAGGAGGAGATGGACGCGGCGGCCAAGCGGCACGAGGGCGTGCCCTACCAGCCCGTCCTGATCGACGCCACCTACGCCGGACTGCTCAGCGGCGCGACCGACGCGCCGCTCGTCATCCCCGCCCTGAACCGCGACGGAGACTGCCTCTCGGATCTCGTCATGCCGATGTTCGGCTCGATCGCGGGCGCCGAGTCGGTCCTGCTGGCCTTCGACGAGCACGGCGAGACCACCGTGGCGATGGCCGAGGCGCCCCACGGGACCGCTCCCGCCTTGCAGGGCAAGAACCTGGCCAACCCGATGGCGATGATCCTGGCCTGCGGCGCCGTGCTGCGCCACGCGGCCGAGCGAAACATCGAGGGAGCCGAGCGCGCCTCCCGGGCGATCTACGCGGGCGTGCTCGAGGCCAGTGGCGCGGGCGTACGCACCCCCGACCTCGGCGGCCACACGGGGATGACCGAGTTCACCGACGACGTGCTCGCGCGCGTGCAGGACAAGGTCGGGGGCGCCGCGGAGCCCGGGTAGTTCGGACGAAGTGGCTCTGAGGCTAGAGCGCGTAGGCCTCGAGCCCTTGCCGCACGGCTTCGGGGATCGAGCACTTGGTCCGCGTCGCGAGCTCGACGAACACGTGGCGCATCTCCCCCTCGACGACGAGCAGCGCGTCGCACCGGATCTCGATCGCCGTGCCCAGGCTCGTGTTCCCGAGGTGGCTCACGGCGACGGAGATCGCGAGCTCGTCGTCGAAGCCGGCCGACGCGCGATAGCGGACCCCGGCCTCCGCGACGACCATGTCGACACCGGAGTCGGTCATCAAGCGGTAGCCGCCGAGCGACTCGCGCCAGAGCTCGGTGAGGGCGATGTCGAAGTAGGCCAGGTAGTGCGCGTTGAAGACGACGCCCTGGGGGTCGCATTCTCCGTAGCGCACGCGGAGGCGGTGTACGAAGGGCGCCGGCACCGCATCAGCCTAGAGTCGGTCCTCCCGTCCCATCCCGCTGGAGGTCCCTGCAACATCGCTTGCATCGCGGCACGGCGTCGTTGTATCCGCTTTGCAGGTGTTTTCTTGCTGTCCGTTGCGCGCTTTGCCGTTGGGAACCGTTCCGTCCGGCCGGGCGCCTAGCCTGCGAACACATGTTCTCCTCCGCGTCTCTCGCCTCCCTACGAGCGCGCCTCTACGAGCTCGCCGACGCGGCTCTGGCCGGCGCCGATCTCCCCGCGCCGCCGGTGCCGCACCCGCACCGGCACCGGCACCGGCACCCGCACCGGCGTTGCGCGCGCCGGCGCCGCGCCGGCGCCGTTGCCCCAGCCGCGCAGGCGTGCCTCACCCCGGTCGCCGCCGGCGGCGTGCGAGGCTCCGGGCCCGCCGGTCGGGCCGCGGCGCGTCGGCTCACCGAGAGCTCGCGCCATTTCTGAGCCCGGGTGCGCGAGGCGCGCCCGCGCCTGCGCCTCGACCCCCGCGCCTCGAGCCCCCGGCTCGTTCTCGCGGACGCGGACCGTCCGGTTCGCGACGCCCCGAATCGGGCGCGTCTCGCAAACGACGAAGCCGCCCCGGAGGGCGGCTTCGGATCCAGCGAAGAAACCGGCGGCGTCCTACTCTCCCAGGCCCTTGCGGGCCAAGTACCATCGGCGCTGAGGGGCTTAACGGCTCTGTTCGGAATGGGAAGAGGTGTTTCCCCCTCGCTATAACCACCGGAAAGGCGCGAGAGTCCGCCCCGCGGACCTTCAGAACTGCACAGCGCCAACCAACAGGGCATCAAAAGTCCGTCAAGCCCTCGACCCATTAGTACCGGTCTCCTGCAGGCATTACCGCCCTTCCAGATCCGGCCTATCAACCTGGTGGTCTACCAGGGGTCTTACTCCCTCAAGGGGATGGGAGAACTCATCTCGAGGCCGGCTTCCCGCTTAGATGCCTTCAGCGGTTATCCGATCCGCACGTAGCTAACCTGCGATGCCCTTGGCAGGACAACAGGTACACCAGAGGTGCGTTCATCCCGGTCCTCTCGTACTAGGGACGAATCCTCTCAATTCTCCAACGCCCACGGCAGATAGGGACCGAACTGTCTCACGACGTTCTGAACCCAGCTCGCGTACCGCTTTAATGGGCGAACAGCCCAACCCTTGGGACCAACTTCAGCCCCAGGATGCGACGAGCCGACATCGAGGTGCCAAACCGAGCCGTCGATGTGGACTCTTGGGCTCGATAAGCCTGTTATCCCCGGAGTACCTTTTATCCGTTGAGCGACGGCACTTCCACTTGCTACCGCCGGATCACTAAGGCCTGCTTTCGCACCTGCTCGACTTGTCAGTCTCGCAGTCAAGCTCCCTTACTGCCTTTGCACTCTACGCACGATTTCCGACCGTGCTGAGGGAACCTTTGCGCGCCTCCGTTACATTTTGGGAGGCGACCGCCCCAGTCAAACTACCCGCCTGGCACTGTTCAGCGCCCGGATTCACGGAGCGCTGTTAGAAATCCAATACGTCAAGGGTGGTATCTCAAGGTTGACTCCACGCCAGCCGCAGCCAGCGCTTCCTAGCCTCCCACCTATCCTGAGCGAAACGCACCGAACTCCAATACCAAGTTGTAGTAAAGGTTCACGGGGTCTTTCCGTCTTGCCGCGGGTACTCGGCATCTTCACCGAGACTGCAATTTCACCGAGCCCCTCGTTGAGACAGCGTTCAAGTCGTTACGCCATTCGTGCAGGTCGGAACTTACCCGACAAGGAATTTCGCTACCTTAGGACCGTTATAGTTACGGCCGCCGTTTACCGGGGCTTAGCTTCGGTGCTTCGAGACCAAAGTCCCTAACACCTCCGCGTAACCTTCCGGCACCGGGCAGGCGTCAGCCCCTATACGTCGTCTTTCGACTTAGCAGAGACCTGTGTTTTTGGTAAACAGTCGCTTGAACCTATTCACTGCGGCCCGCTCAGACTCCGCTCGCGAAGAGCTTCATCCTACTGGGGCGCCCCTTATCCCGAAGTTACGGGGCGATTTTGCCGAGTTCCTTAACGAGGGTTATCTCGATCACCTTAGTATTTTCTACTTGCCCACCTGTGTCGGTTTTGGTACGGGCACGCGCATTCTCCCTAGAGGCTTTTCTTGGAGGCATGGCGTAAAGGACTCGCCGGCTTAGAGCCAGCTGGCGTCGCACCTCGGGTTATGCGGCTTCGGATTTGCCTGAAGCCACCCCTACATGCTTACCCCAGGACGACCATCGCCTGGGATCCCGTAGCCTTCCTCGTCCCCCCGTCGGTCAAACGATTGCGACGTGGTACAGGAATATCAACCTGTTGACCATCGACTACGCCTTGCGGCCTCGCCTTAGGTCCCGACTAACCCTGAGCAGACGAACTTTACTCAGGAACCCTTGGGCAATCGGTGGGGAAGATTCTCACTTCCCTTTCGCTACTCATGCCGGCATTCTCACTTCCCAAACCTCCACGGCGCGCTTACGCGGCCGCTTCACGGGCATGGGAACGCTCTCCTACCGCGCGATCGGTCCGAAGACCTTTCGCACCCGCAGCTTCGGTGACTAGCTTGAGCCCCGTTACATTATCCGCGCCCGAACACTTGACCAGTGAGCTGTTACGCACTCTTTCAAGGGTGGCTGCCTCTAAGCCAACCTCCTGGTTGTCTCGGCATTCAGACATCGTTTGCCACTTAGCTAGTACTTGGGGACCTTAGCTGGCGGTCTGGGCTGTTTCCCTCTTGACGCTGAAGTTTATCCCCCAGCAACTGACTCCCGGAGTACACGTGACGGTCTTCGGAGTTTGCCTGAAGTCGGTAACCTGGTAGGGCCCCTAGTCCAAACAGTGCTCTACGGCCATCACGCAATTTATCCGAGGCTATACCTAAATATATTTCGGAGAGAACCAGATATCACTGAGCTTGATTAGCCTTTCACTCCGACCCACAGGTCATCCGCCCAGTTTTCAACCTAGGTCGGTTCGGTCCTCCACGAGGTCTTACCCCCGCTTCAACCTGCCCATGGGTAGCTCGCTCAGTTTCGGGTCTACCGCCTACGACTCATTCGCCCTATTAGGACTCGCTTTCGCTACGGCTCCGCTCATCGCTTAACCTTGCCGCAGACGAGTAACTCGCCGGCTCGTTATGCAAAAAGCACGCGGTCACGGCACAAGGCCGCTCCCACCGCTTGTAGGCACGCGGTTTCAGGTACTATTTCACTCCCCTTCAGGGGTACTTTTCACCTTTCCCTCACGGTACTAGTCCGCTATCGGTCACCAAGGAGTACTTAGCCTTAGAGGGTGGTCCCCCCAGATTCAGTCCGCGTTTCACGAGAGCGGACCTACTCAGGAACGCTTGACAGGAGACCGTACGATTTCGCCTACGGGACGATTGCCCTCTTTGGTGCGCGGTTCCACGCGCTTCAGCTATCGCACGACTTTGTAACTCCTGCCGGGCCAGACACAGCCCGGAACAAACGCCCTACAACCCCCCGACCGCAACGCGTGTCCGCTTACACGGCCTGGGTTTGGGCTCGGATCCCTTTTCGCTCGCCACTACTCAGGGAGTCTCGGTTGATTTCCTTTCCTCGGGGTACTGAGATGTTTCACTTCCCCCGCTTGTCTTCGCCGTGCCTATGTGTTCAGCACGGGATAACGCCGCATTACCAGCGCTGGGTTGCCCCATTCGGGAATCCGCGGATCACAGGCCATTCAGCGCCTCACCGCGGCTTATCGCAGCCGTTCACGCCCTTCATCGACTCTTGGTGCCAAGGCATCCACCGTGTGCCCTTACTATCTTGACGGTGATCGGGTCGACGCCTCACGACGTCGATCCGGTGATACCCAAATTCATTGGCTACTGTGCAGTTCTCAAGCTCCGTGGAGAGGCGTGAGCGCCGGCCACCGAGCCGCGCGACCGAGGGCCTCGCGAACTCGCCGGCGGACGCCGGTCTCTCAAAACTCAACAGCGAATGGACGCCTTCGGTGGAAGCGCGAGCGCTCCACCGTGGCATCTGCCGGGATCGGTCGACATTCCTAGAGCGTCGCCGCCGAGGCGACGACGGCATCCGGATGGATGCTCCCTAGAAAGGAGGTGATCCAGCCGCAGCTTCCGCTACGGCTACCTTGTTACGACTTCACCCCAGTCACGAGCCCCACCTTCGACG
>JAABVA010000058.1_pt1:0-82500 | contig 136272 bp, 130 predicted proteins | sample 5560331 | NCBI WGS metagenome assembly JAABVA01 (sample SAMN12812661, study PRJNA571458) | rock metagenome | isolation source: Antarctica rocks | place: Antarctica: Victoria Land, Mt New Zealand sud | collected 2016-01-07 | reverse complement strand
CTCATGGCGCACGTGGATCCGATCGAACGCCGCCTCGGCCTCGCCGGCGGCCCCGCTCCCGGCGAAGCGCTCGACGAGCCGGCGCGCGAGCGCGCGCTTGGCCTCGCGCGGCGCGCTCCCCGTTTCCAGCTCCTCGCCGAGGAGCAGTGCGTACCACGTGCTCAGTGCGTGGTCGGGCAGGCTGAGCGTCTTGCCGTAGATCTCTCCCGCCGACTCGGCAACCCCCACGTAGTTGTCGAAGGACTTCGACATCTTGCGCTCGCCGTCGAGCCCGGGAAGGATCGGCATGGTCAGGATCACCTGCTCGGGTTGCCCGTAGGCACGCTGGATGTCGCGGCCGAGCAGGAGGTTGAAGGTCTGATCGGTGCCCCCTAGCTCGACGTCGGCTCCGACCGCGACCGAGTCGAAGCCCTGGAGCAGCGGGTAGAGGAGCTCGAGGATGGAGATCGGCGCGCGCGCGGCGTAGCGCTTGGCGAAGTCCTCTCGCTCGAGGATGCGCGCCACCGTGGTGTTGCGCGCCAGCGCGAAGAGCTCCTCGGCCGGCATCGCGAGCCACTCGGAGTTGCGCCGGATCTCCACGCGCGCGGAGTCGAGCACGGTGAAGGCCTGCTCCTGGTAGGTGCGGGCGTTCGCGTCGATCTCGGCGGGCGAGAGGACCGGGCGCGTGCTCGACCGCCCGCTCGGGTCGCCGACGCGCGCGGTGTAGTCGCCGACGATGAGGACCACCGTGTGGCCGAGCTCTTGGAACTCGCGGAGCTTCCGTAGGACGACCGTGAACCCGAGGTGGATGTCGGGCGCCGTCGGGTCGATCCCGAGCTTGACGCGCAGGGGGCGAGCGTCGCGCTCAGCGGCGGCGAGGCGCCGCTCGAGCTCCCCTTTCGGTAGGCACTCGACCGCGTTGCGGGTGAGCCAGGCGGCGGCAGAAGCCATCCTGGGCAATGCTAGACTCCGCGCCGCGGTGGGGCCTGGAAGCCTTGGTCTCTCGCGCGCCTGACGGCTCGCCGCCGCCGCGAACCTAACGCAGCCACCGCTCCTCGCGGCCGCCTTGCCGGGCGGGCGCATCCGACGCACGTGAGCGAAGAGCACGACACTCCACGCCCACACGGCGGCTCCGAGCCGGTGCCGCTGCGACCGCCGAGCCGGCCCTCGGGCCCCGGCGACGGAGGCGACGAAGGGCGTCCGCCGCGCCCCAAGCTCCGCAAGCTCCGCTTCGCGCTAATCCTCTCCGGACTCGCGCTCCTGGCCTCGGTCTCCTCGTTCTTCGGGATGATGATGGCCGTCGCCTCGGACCTGCCGCGGCTCGAGAACCGCGAGCAGTTCCACAACGCGAAGAACTCCGTTCTGCTCGATGTGCACGGCAAGCCGCTGGGAATCCTCACCGGGCCGCGCAACGTCGTTCTCGTCGACGCCGATCACATCGCTCCGGTCATGAAGCAGGCGATCATCGCGGTCGAGGACCGCCGCTTCTACCGCAACGAGGGAGTCGACCTCCAGGGCCTCGGGCGCGCGCTCTACTCGGACTTCGTGGCTCAGCGCACGGTGCAGGGCGGATCGACGATCACCGAGCAGTTCGTCAAGAACGCGCTCGCGGCGCAGAGCAACCGCACGATCTTCCAGAAGCTCCGCGAAGCCGCACTCGCCTTTCACCTCTCGCGGAAGTGGAGCAAGGAGAAGATCCTCACGGAGTACCTCAACTCGACCTACTTCGGAAACGGTGCCTACGGGATCGAGTCGGCGGCGCGCACCTACTTCGGGACGAAGCATCCCGGCTGCGGGCAGGGCAAGGCCCCGCCGTGCGCTTCGCTCCTGGCGCCCCACGAAGCCGCGACGCTTGCCGGCATCGTCGCCTCGCCGAGCGCCTTCGACCCCATCGCGCACCCCGCCGCGGCCCGCGCGCGCCGCGCTGTCGTCCTGCGCGACATGCGCGAGCAGCGCCGGCTGAGCGTCGGCGACTACCGCGCCGCGCTCGCCCAGCCCGTGCCGAGCGAAGACCAGATCACGCCGCCGCAGGAGAAGAGCCAGGCGCCTTACTTCACGACGTGGGCACGCCAGCAGATCGTCAACCGCTTCGGCCCGACGAGGGCCTTCAGCGGCGGCCTCAGCATCCGTACCTCTCTCGACCTGCCCCTCCAGGAGGCCGCGCAGGCGGCCGTCGGGCACTGGTTGAGCGGTCCGGGCCAGCCCTCGGCCGCCGTCGTGGCGATCGACAACCGCACGGGCGAGGTGCGGGCGATGGTGGGCGGATCGGACTTTGCCCACGCGCCGTTCAATCTCGCCACCCAGGGGCAGCGCCAGCCCGGCTCGGCCTTCAAGCCCTTCACCCTGGCCACGGCGCTCGAGGAGGGCTACTCGCCCGACTCCGTGTGGACCTCGATGCGCAAGAGCTTCACCGTGCCCCACACGCGGGGCCGGGAGCACTTCGTGGTCAACAACTTCGGGAGCTCCTATTCGGGCTCGAACACCCTGGCCGGCGCGATGGCGGTGTCTGACAACTCCGTCTACGCCGAGGTGGGCATCAAGGCGGGAACGAGGCGGATCGCGGGGCTGGCGCAGAGGATGGGGATCCGCACGCCGGTCTCTCACAACTTCGCCATGACCCTCGGCGGCCTCAAGCAGGGGGTCACGCCGCTCGACATGGCCCACGCCTACGAGACCTTCGCCACCGACGGGCGTCTGGTCACCGATCCGGGGATCGGGGCCGCGGCGCGGGGGCCGATCGCGATCCACGACGTACGCGACGCCCAGGGGCGGATCATCGCTCGCAACGAGCCGCGCTACCAGCGGATCCTCCCGGCGGGGGTCGCCGCCAACGTGTCGCAGATCCTGCAGGGAGTCGTCCAGAACGGGACGGGCAAGGCCGCCGCGATCCCGGGCTTCGCCGCCGGAAAGACGGGTACGACGGAGAACTACGGCGACGCCTGGTTCGTCGGCTGGAACGACCAGCTCACGGTCGCGGTCTGGGTCGGCTATCCGCACAAAACCCTCTCCATGAAGACCGACTTCCGCGGCGGCCCCGTGGAGGGCGGCACCTTCCCGGCGCTGGTCTGGCACGACTTCATGGTCGCGGCCCAGGGGATCTTCGCCCAGCGCCACCCCAAGGCGGTGGTCCCGGCGCCGAGCGTCGCGCCCTCCTCGCCGGCGCCCTCCGCCACGCCGGCCCCTTCGACCACGGTCACCCCGACGACGAGCACCCCGACCGCGCCGCCGGTGAGCGCAGCGCCGACGACGAGCACCCCGACCCAGACGCAACCCACGCCGCCGCCGCGCTACGTGCCCCCGCCGCCCGCCGCCCCGGCGCCGACGCCTCGCTCCGGTCAGGGCACCGGGACCGGCACGCGCAAGGGCACGGGAACCGGTGGCGGCGGGACGGGGACGGGGACGGGGAGCGGTAGAGCCCGCTAGGCGCCGATCGCGCCGCTCGCCGAGGCGCGGCGCGGGGCCTCGAGGTCCTTCGGCCAGGGGCGAGAGACGAAGCGACTGCTCCGCGCGCAGAAGCGCCAGGAGAGCTCGACCGCTTTGGTGATGCCCACGCGCGGTCCGGCCACGAGCGCGGGCTGCGGACGCTCGGCCGGCGGTAGCTCGAGCTCGATTGCGCCCCCCTCCAGCGGGGATTCGTTGAGCTCGAGCCCGATCCCGAGCGCCTGCGTCAGACGCCCGGGACCGGCGCACAGGCCCTCGAGCGCGTCGAGGCCGCGGCGGGCGCGCATGAGCTCGATGCCCTCGCGCGGCTCGAGCGCGCGGATGAGGACCGCCGCGCCGACCCCCTCCGGTTCGGCGACGGCGTTGAAGAGGGCGTGGATCCCGTAGGAGCGGTAGACGTAGGCGCGTCCGGGCGCTCCGAAGAGCACGCGTGTGCGGGGGGTGCGCCCGACGTAGGCGTGACAGGCGGCCTCGGAGAAGTGGTAGGCCTCCGTCTCGACGACGATCCCGGAGCACTCCCCGTGGCGCATGGTCGCGCCGATTAGCTCCCGCGCGACCTGCACCACATCGCGCGCGTAGAAGTCCAAGCTCACGCCGCAGAGCCGGCGACGGGCCGGGCCAGCGCCGAGCGCGCGTGCTCGAGCTGCTCGAGCACGCGAGGCAGGCTCGTTCCTCCCTCGGAGACCTTCGACTCGAGCCACGCGCGGTCGCGGAGCAACGCGTAGAGCTCCTCGTCGAGTAGCGGCGAGTGCGCAGCGAGCTCATCCCGCGAGAAGGAGGAGAGTGGCCGTCCGCGCTCGAGCGCATCGCGCACCAGACCGGCGACCACCCCGTGCGCCTCGCGGAAGGGCATCCCGCGGCGCACGAGCAGGTCGGCGACGTCGGTGGCGGCGAGTAGCTCGTCGGTGGCCGCGAGGGCGAGTCGCTCGGCGCGGAAGGAGATCGTCTCGAGCATGCCCGCCGCGGCCGCCAGGCAGAGCTCCAGCGTGTCCGCGGCGTCGAAGAGCGGCTCCTTGTCCTCCTGCAGGTCCTTGTTGTAGGTGAGAGGCAGGCCGTGCAGCACCCCCTGCAGGCCGACCCAGTGCGCGGCCAGACGGGGCGCCTTGGCGCGTAGGAGCTCGGCGGCGTCGGGGTTCTTCTTCTGGGGCATGAGCGAGGATCCCGAGGCCCAGGCGTCGGCCACCTCACAGAACCCGAACTCCTCGCTCGACCAGAGGACGATCTCCGCCCCCAGGCGCGAGAGGTGGGTGGCGCACGTGGCGGCGGCCGCGAGGAAGTCGAGCACGAAGTCGCGGTTGGAGACCGCGTCGATCGAGTTCTCGGCCACTCCCGTGAAGCCGAGCGCCTCGGCTACCATCGCGCGGTCGGTGTCGAAGTTCACGCCGGCCAGGGCGCCGGCGCCGAGGGGGAGCTTGGCGGTCGCCTGTGCGACCGCCTCGAAGCGCTCGACGTCGCGTCCGAGCATCCAGAAGTAGGCGAGGAGGTGGTGGCTCAGGTAGACGGGCTGAGCGCGCTGCAGGTGCGTGTAGCCGGGCATCGGCCACTCGAGGTGGCGCTCGGCGCCGGAGAGCAGCGCGCGGCGCAGCCGGTCGATCCCCTCCCGCGCCGCGTGCGCGTGGGCACGCACGAAGAGCGCGACGTCGGTGGCCACCTGGTCGTTGCGCGAGCGCGCGGTGTGCAGCCGGCCGCCGACCGGGCCGGCGATCTCGGTGACGCGACGCTCCACGGCCATGTGGATGTCCTCGTCGTCGGGACGAAAGGCGAAGGCCCCCTCCTCAAGCTCGCGTCCCACCTGGTCGAGGGCCGCGTGCAGCGCGTCGCGATCCTCTCCGGAGATGATCGCGCGCGCGGCGAGCATCGCGGCGTGCGCGCGAGAGAGCTCGACGTCATAGGGGCCGAGTCGCCAATCGAAGCCGAGCGAGGCGTTCAGGCGCTGGAAGACCGGGTCGGGGGGCTGGGCGAAGCGCGACACCTGCGGCAGTCTAGGAGCCGGAACGGCGCTCGGAACCGCGAGCGCCGAGATGCCCCTAGAGCTGGGTCAGCGAGGCGAGCTGGGCGACCTGGCTGGCGAGCGCGACCCCGAGGATGTAGAGCGACGCGCCCCAGCCCGCGTAGGCGCCGCGGGCGCGCGGATAGAAGCGCCCCTCGGGGTTGCGGCCGACGGAGAGGACCACGGGCACGAAGAAGAGCGTGCCCAGGGCGATCAGGAACCAGGGCGAGCACTCGGCGAGCAGGTAACGGAGGTCGAGGCGAAACTGCGAGGCGATGTCGCCGATCACCCGGTGCCAGAGCACCCACGGCAGCGACGCGGCCAGGGCGAACCCGACCAAGCCCGTGATCTGCGCGCGCCGGCGCTCGCGCTCCGTGCGTCCCCGCCGCGTCACCCGCCGCGCGGACGCGCTCACGGGCGAGCGCTGCGGGCGCGGCCGCGAGCGTACGACCGTCGTCCCCCTGCGCATGGGACGATTATGCCACCCGGCGAAGAGCCGTCAACGCCTACGTGCGCGCGAGCACCGCGCGCACCGCCTCGGCCACGCGGGCGACCTGCCCCTCGCTCATCTCCGGGAAGAAGGGCAGGGCGAGCGAGCGAGCGGCCACGTCCTCGCAGACGGGGAACTCGCCCTCGCGGTGACCGAGCCGCTCGCGGTAGAAGGACATGAGGTGGATCGCGGGCAGGTAGGGCTTGCTCTGGATGCCCCGCTCGGCGAGCGCACGGATCGTCTCCTCGCGCGCCACGCCGTGCGGAAGCTGGACGACCCAGACGAACCAGCCCCGCACGTTGCCCCCCGTGTCGAGGCAGGGGAGCTCGAGCCCCTCGACTCCGCTCAGCGCCTGCCGGTAGAGATCCGCCACGCGGGCGCGACCGGCGAGCATTGCGTCGAGGCGCTCGAGCTGGGCGAGGCCGAGCGCACAGGCGAGGTCCGAGAGCCGGTAGTTGAAGCCCAGGCGGTCGTGGTCGAGCCAGCCCATGTCGGGCGCGCGGCCCTGGTTGCGCTCGGAGTCGATCCGCTCCTTGATCGCGCCGTCCCCGACGGTGACCATTCCCCCCTCGCCGGTGGTGAGCTGCTTGTTGGCGTAGAAGCCGAACACCGCGGGATGACCGCGCGCGCCGACCGCCACGCCGTCGGCGTGCACGGCTCCGAGCGCCTCGCACGCGTCCTCGACGATCGGGAGGCCGAGCTCCTCGAGCGCCGGCACGTCGGCGGGATACCCGAAGATGTGCACGGGCAGCAGCGCGGCCGTGCGCTCGCCGACCGCAGCAGCGGCGGCGGCGGGATCGAGGTTCAGCGTCACCGGGTCGATGTCGACGAACACCGGGCGCGCGCGCTCGTAGAGGATCACGTTGGCGCTGGCCACGAACGAGAACGGGCTCGTGATCACCTCCTCGCCCTCCTCGATTCCGACGGCGCGCAGCGCGAGGTGCAGCCCCGCGGTGCCGCTCGAGACGGCGGCGGCGTGGCGGGCGCCGAGGCGTGCGGCAAAAGCCTCCTCGAAGGCGCCCAGCCGCGGGCCGAGCGAGAGGTGCCCGGAGCGGAGCACCTCGAGCACGCCCTCCTCTTCCTCGGGTCCGAGGACCGGGCGCGCGAGCGGGATCGGGTCGCTGCTCGGCAGCGTCGCGGAGGCGCCCCCCGCGCCGCCGGACTCGCCGCCCGGGCGCTCGTTCACCGGGGCGAGCCGGCCGGTCCGACGGCGGCGCGCCGGTGCTGGGCGCCCGCGCGCCCGGGCTGCATCCCGTACTCGAGCGAGTCCACGAGCGCCTCCCACGAGGCCTCGATCACGTTCTCCGAAACGCCGAGCGAGCCCCACACCTCGCTGCCGTCGGAGGCGTCGAGCAGGACCCGGGTCGCGGCGCCCGTGCCCTTGTCCTCGTCGAGGATGCGAACCTTGAAGTTCACGAGGTCGATGTCGTGCAGGTGCGGGTAGATCTCGCCGATCGCCGAGCGCAGGGCGCGGTCGAGCGCGTTGACCGGCCCGTTGCCCTCCGCGGTACGCACGTAGCGCTCGCCGCCGACCCAGATCTTGATCGTGGCCTCGGTCTCCACGCGGCCGTCGGCGCGCTTTTCGACGATCGCGCGCCAGCTCTCGAGGCGGAACAGCGGCTCGTAGGCGCCCGTCTCCTTGCGCAGAAGGAGCTCGAAGGACGCATCGGCGGCCTCGAACTGATAGCCCGCGTGCTCGAGCGCCTTGATCCGCTCGACCACGCGGGTCGCGGTCGCCGGGTCGATCTCGAGGCCGGCGGCGGCCGCCTTCTCGACCACGGTGCCGCGTCCGGCGAGCTCGGAGACCAGGAGCTCGCGATCGTTGCCCACCCGGGCGGGGTCGACGTGCTCGAAAGCGCTCGGCGCCGTGCGCACCCCGGCGGCGTGGAGCCCCGCCTTGTGTGCGAACGCGTTGCGGCCCACGTAGGGCTGGTCGGGGTGAGGAGCGCGGTTCAGCAGCTCGTCGACGAAGTGGGCGGCGTCGGTGAGCCGCGCGAGCTGCTCCTCCTCGATGACCTGCCGCCCCATCTTGAGCTGGAGATCGGCGATGATCGAGACCAGGTTCGCGTTGCCCGTGCGCTCGCCCACGCCGTTCATGGTCCCCTGGACCTGGGTGACGCCGGCCTCGACCGCCATCAGGGTGTTGGCGACCGCGCACTCGGCGTCGTTGTGGCAGTGGATCCCGAGCGGGACGCCGGGAACCGCGGCGAGGACCTCGGCGACGGTCCCCGCCACCTCGGAGGGGAGCGAGGGTCCGTTCGTGTCGCACAGGACGAGGCGCTCGGCCCCCGCCTCGGCTGCCGCGCGCAGGCAGGCGAGCGCATACTCGCGATCGGCGCGCCAGCCGTCGAAGAAGTGCTCGGCGTCGAAGAGCACGCGCTTTCCGCTCGCGACGAGGAAGGCGATCGACTCGGCGATCATCGCGAGGTTCTCCTCGCGCGAGACTCGCACGACCTCCTCGACGTGGAGGATCGAGCTCTTCCCGACCAGCGTGCACACGGGCGCGAAGCAGGCGGCGAGCACCCGCAGGCCCTCGTCCCGGGCGGCGGTGCTCTCGCGGCGCCGGGTCATGCCGAAGGCGGCGATCTCGGCGTGCGCGAGCGGCTCGCGCGAGAGCCGCTCGAAGAGCTCGTGCTCCTTGGGGTTCGAGGCCGGGAAGCCGGCCTCGATGAGGTGTACGCCGAGGTCGTCGAGCCGGCGCACGACGCGCACCTTCTCCTCGGCGGTCAGCGTGATCCCCGCGCCGCCCATCCCGTCGCGAAGCGTCGCGTCGTAGAGCTCGACGGCGCTCATGCCGCCCGGCTCGGCACCGGCACGAGGTCGAGCCACTTCTTGTAGCGCTCGTCGCGGCCGTGGAGGGCGTCGTCGAACACGCGCTGGATCTCGCGCGTCACCGGTCCAGGCTGGCCCGTGCCGATGGAGTGGTCGTCGATCTCGCGCACGGGGACGAGCTCGGCCGCCGTGCCCGACATGAAGACCTCGTCGGCGAGGTAGAGCTCGGCGCGCGCGATGTCGCGCTCGATCAGCTCATAGCCGAGGTCGACGGCGATCTCCGCGACCGAGCGGCGGTTGATCCCGTCGAGGATGCTCGCCGTGGGAGGCGGGGTGAGGATGCGGCCGTCGGAGACCACAAAGATGTTCTCCCCGGAGCCCTCGCACACGCGGCCGTGGTCGTCGAGGAGGATCGCCTCCTCGTAGCCGGCGTGGTGTGACTCGATCTTCGCCAGCACGGAGTTCAAGTACTGGCCCGAGGCCTTCGCGTGCGGGATCAGCGAATCGGGTGAGATCCGCCGCCACGAGGAGACCTTGGCGCGGATGCCGCTGCTCTTGCCCTCCTCCCCGAGGTAGGCGCCCCAGTTCCATGCCGCGATCGAGACCTCGACCGGGCAGTCGAGCGGAAAGAGCCCCATCGGCCCCGCGCCGCGGTAGACGAGCGGGCGGATGTAGCACTCCGAGAGGCCGTTGCGTGCGATCAGCTCGTGCGTCGCCTGGCGGAGCTCCTCGGGCTCGTACGGGATCGGCATGTAGTAGAGCTGGGCGGAGCGGTAGAGGCGCTGCAGGTGCTCATAGCCGCGAAAGATCGCCGGCCCCTCGTCGGTCTCGTAGGCGCGGACGCCCTCGAACACGCCCGTGCCGTAGTGCAGCCCGTGGGTGAGCACGTGCACCTTCGCGTCCTCCCAGGGAACGAGCTCGCCGTTCATCCATATGAGGTCCGCTGGCTCCACGTCGCTCCTCCTCAGAGGTGGTGCAGGACGGCCTCGGTGGCCTCGCGCGTCGTGGCCCCGCCGCCCAGGTCGGGGGTGCGCAGGCCGCCGGCCAGCGCCTTCTCGACGGCGGATTCTATCGCCGCCGCCTCGGCCTCCCGGCCCAGCCCGTGGCGCAGCATGAGCGCGGCGGAGAGGATCATCGCCAGCGGGTTGGCCACTCCCCCGCCCGCGATGTCGGGCGCCGAGCCGTGCACGGGCTCGAAGAGGCCGGGGGCATCCGGGGCGCCGAGCGAGGCGCTCGGCAGCAGGCCGATCGAGCCGGTGAGCATCGCCGCCTCGTCGGAGAGGATGTCGCCGAAGAGGTTCTCGGCCAGGATCACGTCGAAGTGGCGCGGGGCGGCGATGAGCTGCATCGCCGCGTTGTCGACGAGCAGGTGCTCGAGCTGGACGTGGGGGAACTCCTCTGAGTGGATGCGGCGCACGACCTCGCGCCACAGCCGCGAGGTCTCGAGCACGTTGGCCTTGTCGACGGAGACCACCTTGGCGCGGGCGGCCTCGAACGCGGTACGGGCGATCCGCTCGATCTCCGAGACGGAGTAAACGCAGGTGTCAAACGCGCGGCCGTCCTCGCGCCCGCGCGCGCCGAAGTAGATGCCGCCGGTGAGCTCGCGCACGACGAGCAGGTCGGTGCCCTCGATGATCTCGCGCTTGAGCGGGCTCGCGTCGTAGAGCACGGGCAGCGGCTTGACCGGGCGCAGGTTGGCAAAGAGCCCGAGCCCCTGGCGCAGGCCGAGGAGCCCCTGCTCAGGGCGGGGCGCCCCGGGGTCGGTGGTGTCCCACTGCGGGCCGCCCACGGCGGCGAGCAGGACGGCGTCGGCGCCCTGGCAGGCATCCAGCGTCTCCTCGGCGAGCGCGCTGCCGTGCGCGTCGATGGAGGCACCGCCGAAGAGGTGCTCCTCGTAGGAGAGCTCGAGCGAGAGCGCGCCGAGGACCTCGAGCGCCGCGTCGAGGATCTCCGGCCCGATGCCGTCGCCGGGCAGGGTGATGATGCGGGAGGCCATGCCGCGTGACGCTATCAGCGGTGGGCGGCCGTTCCCGGGCGAGCAGGGCTCATATCGCTGCGAGCCGCGCGACGTACCCGAACGGCCACCGGTGCGCGCGCTCGAGGCGCAGGCCGGCCTCCTCGCCCCAGGCGCGCAGGCGCGCGAGCCGCACCCAGCGCGGGCTGCCGAGCAGGTCGCCGACGAGGAGGCGGCCGCCGGGACGCAGGACCCGCCCAAGCTCCCGGAGGGCAAGCTCGCGGTCGGGGATCTCCCCCAGCGTGAAGAGGAGCGTGGCGGCGTCGAAGCGTCCGTCGGGATACGGAAGCGCCTGGGCGTCGCCCTGGGTGCCGACGATGTTGAGGACCCCTTCGCGGCGGCCGCCGCGAAGGGCGTGGTCGACCATCTCGCGCTGGACGTCGAGGAGCTCGAGGGTCCCGCCCGGCTCGAGCGCGCGGGCGAGGCCGAGGGAGTAGTACCCGGTCCCCGGTCCGACCTCGAGCACGCGCTCGCCGGGCGCGGGCGCGAGCAGCCGGTGCACTCGCGCGCGGGTGACGAACGGGTGGGGAAGCTGGACCCAGAGCCGCTGGCTGTAGGGGCACACGCCGCCCGGCTGGTCATACCAGTAGCGCACGGCGGCCGCCGTGGCGCCCAGGCCGCCGGCCCCCACGAGCGCCTTGCGCCGCGGCCTCACCCTGGCTTCCGCGCCAGCACGTTCAGCCGGACGTAGTCGAGCTCGACGGGCTCGTCCACGTGGGCCAGCAGCTCGTCGAGAAAGTCTTCGCGAAGCTCCTCCGGCAGGCGCTCGAGGTGCGGGGCGACGCAGACCGACTCGAGGAACGCGCGCGGGTCGGGTGGCGTGGTGGGGCGGGGCTCGAGCCAGCAGTCCACCTCGACGAAGTCGGCGCGCTCGAGCCGATCGGCGGTCGCGGCGGCGCTCGGGTGGTGCCACGGCCGCCTCCAGCCCGCGAAGCAGCCGGCGAACTCGGGCCGCTCGGCGACGGCCTCGATCGCGGCGCGGAAGCGCGCGACGTTGCCCTCCCCGCCGAACTGGACGGAGAGGCGCGCGCCCGGGCGCATCGCCTCATGCATCCGCGCAAAGAGCCGGTCGTGGTCGTCGATCCAGTGGAAGGTCGCGGTGGAGATCGCCGCGTCGACCGGCTCAGGGAGCTCGAGGTCGAGGAGGTCCTGCTCGAGGACGACCGCCCGCTCTCCCAGGGAGGCGCGCGCCTTGGCCACCATGGAGGGCGCGGCATCGACCGCGAAGACCCGGCCGCGCGGGAGCCGGTGCAGCAGCTCGGCGGTGACCCGTCCCGTGCCGCAGCCGGCGTCGAGGACCGTCTCGTGGCCGTGCAGCGGCAGGCGATCGAGGACCTCTCGGCCCCAGCCGAGCTGGGGCTCGGAGACCCGGTCGTAAGTGCTCGCGTCCCAGTCGCGCGTCATGGGATCAGAGCGCGACCGTCACCGGGCCCGCCCGCTCCCGCTCCGACTCGTAGCGTTCGATCGCCTCGCCCTGCGCCAGCGTGAGCGCGATGTCGTCCAAGCCGTTCAGCAGGCGATGGCGGATCTCCGGATCGAGCGCGAAGGGCGCCGAGCGCCCCGCAAAGCGCACCTCGAGCGCCTCGAGATCGATCTCCGCCTCTCCCGCCTCGGCGATCGCCCGGCAGTCCTCCTCCTCCAGCGCGACCGGCAGCAGCCCGATCTTCGTGCAGTTCGAGAAGAAGATGTCGGCGAAGCTCGGCGCCACGATTGCCTCAAAGCCGTAGTCCTCGAGCGCCCACGGGGCGTGCTCGCGCGAGGAGCCGCAGCCGAAGTTGCGCCCGGCGACGAGGATCGGGTTGGCCGGCAGGCTCCAGTTCGGGTCCTTGGCCCAGTCGTGGAAGAGGAACTCGCCGAACCCGGTGCGCTCGACGCGCTTCAGGAACTGCTTGGGGATGATCTGGTCCGTGTCGACGTCGGCGCGCGAGAGCACGCTGACCGGACCGGAGACGATGCGGACGGGCTCCATCAGACGACCTCCTCCCGGTCCCACTTGCGGATGTCGACGAAGCGCCCCTCGATCGCCGCCGCGGCGGCCATCTCCGGCGAGACGAGGTGGGTGCGCCCCCCACGTCCCTGGCGCCCCTCGAAGTTGCGGTTCGAGGTCGAGGCACAGCGCTCGCCGGGCTCGAGGGTGTCGGGGTTCATCCCCAGGCACATGGAGCAGCCGGCCCCGCGCCAGTCGAACCCGGCGGAGCGGAAGACCTCGTCGAGCCCCTCGCGCTCGGCCTGGAGCTTCACGAGCTGGGAGCCGGGGACGACCATCGCGTAGAGGTCGCTCGCGACCTTGTGGCCCTTGACGACCGCGGCCGCAGCGCGCAGGTCGCCGATCCGCGAGTTCGTACACGAGCCGATGAAGACGCGGTCGAGCGCGATCTCCTCGATCGGCGTGCCCGCTGCGAGCGCCATGTACTCGAGCGCGCGCTCGTCGCCATCGGAGGCCGGCTCGGGCACCGCTCCGGTGACGGGCGCGACCATGCCCGGATTGGTCCCCCACGTGACCTGGGGCGAGAGCGCCGAGGCGTCGACGGCGATCTCGCGGTCGAAAGCGGCGCCCTCCTCGGTGCGCAGCGCCCGCCACTCCTCGGGAATCTCCGCGGGGCTGCCCGGGCGACCCGCGAACCAGGCGAAGGTGGTCTCGTCCGGGGCGATCATGCCCGCACGGCCCCCGCCCTCGATCGTCATGTTGCAGACCGTCATCCGGCCCTCCATGGAGAGCGCCTCGATCGCGGGTCCCGCGTACTCGACGGCGTGGCCGACCGCGCCGTCCACGCCCATCTGGCCGATCGTCCCGAGGATGAGGTCCTTGGCGCTCACCCCGAAGCCGAGCTCGCCCGTGTAGGAGATGCGCATGGAGCGCGGCTTGGCCTGGGCCAGGCACTGGGTGGCGAGCACGTGCTCGACCTCGCTCGTGCCGATCCCGAAGGCCAGCGCGCCGAAGGCCCCGTGGGTGGCGGTGTGGGAGTCGCCGCACACGATCGTCATGCCGGGCTGGGTGACGCCGAGCTCCGGCCCGATCACGTGGACGATGCCCTGCCGTTCGGAGCCGAGGGAGTAGACCGGCACGCCGAACTCCGCGCAGTTGCGCTCGAGGGTCTCGACCTGGACGCGCGAGAGCTCGTCGCGGATGCGCGCCGCGACCGGCGTGCCGTCCGTGGGGACGTTGTGGTCGGCGGTGGCGAGCGTACGGTCGGGGCGGCGCACGGGGCGCCCGTTCAGCCGCAGCCCGTCGAAGGCCTGCGGGCTCGTCACCTCGTGGACGAGGTGCAGGTCGACGTAGAGGAGGTTGGGCGCCACCTCGTGGGCGGCCCAGATCTTGTCGAACAGCGTGAGCGGCATCAGCTTCTCCTCAGGCCGGCGGAGACGACGGCGAGGAAGGCGGCCTCGTCGTCGGCGGGGTTCTCCAAGTGGTGGGACAGGTCGGCGTCGAAGGTCACGCAGTCGCCCGTCTGGAGCTCGTGGCGCTCGCCGTCGCAGTGCAGGACGACCGGGCCGACCTCGACCACCGCGGTCTCGCGACTGCCCGGCTCGTGGATCGGCGGATCGTCGGGGCCGCCGGTGGCGGCGTGGGGGGCCAGGCGGTGGCGGGAGACCTCGGCGCGCTGGCCGGGCAGCGGCGGGGTGAGGACCTCGTAGGAGTGCCCGGCGGTGGCGCGGCCCTGGCGGCGATCGCCGGCGCGCACGACGCTCACCGAGCCGCCCTCGTCGAGGCGCAGGAGCTGAGATAGCTTGAGCTCGAGGCCGCCGGCGATGCGCTGGGCGACCTGAAGCGTCGGGCTCGTCTCGCCGCGCTCGACCTGAGAGAGCATGGGCGCGCTCACCCCCGAGCGCTCGGACAGCTCGCGCAGGGAGAGGTCCATCGCCTCGCGCAGGGCGCGGACGCGGGGGCCGAGGGAGGAAGACGGGGCAGCGGCGAGGCGCATCGACGGGGATGTACGCTATCACATACGCGCGTAATCGCTGGGAGCATCCCGCCGAAGCCGGTCACGGGGAGGAGCGCCGCTACGCTCCCGCCGCCGTGGCCGCCGCCTCCTTTCCGACGCCCGACGTGCTCGTTCTCGGGGCCGGCGGCGTGCTCGGCGAGGCCTGGATGACCGGCCTCCTCGCGGGCATCGAGTACGCGGCCGAGGTGGACTTTCGCCGCTGCGAGCGCTTTCTGGGCACCTCGGCGGGATCCATCGTCGCGGCCCACCTCGCATCCGGGCGCTCGCCGCGAACCCCGGGGCACGTCGGTGAGCCGGAGGCGCCCTCCGAGGCCGCCCCGGCCTCGGCCTTCGCCCGGGCCGCCCGGCGCGGCACCCGGCTCGCCGGCGTGCTCACGGGCGCTGCCGCGACTCCTCTCGCTCCCCTCGTCCTCGCCGCGGGAGCACCCGGTGCGGCGCTCGCCCGCGGCGCCGTCCTCGGCCGGCTGCCCCGGCCGACGACTCGCCTGGGAGGCGTGCGGACGCGCGTGGATCGCTCCGGGGTGCGCTTCGACGGGCGTCTGCGGATCGCGGTGGTCGATCGAGCGCGCGGCCGGCGGGTGATGCTCGGCGCCCCCGGAGCCCCGCGGGCGAGCGTCGGCGAGGCGGTCGAGGCCTCGTGCGCCGTGCCGTGGATCTTCGCGCCCGTGGAGATCGACGGGCGCGAGTACGTGGACGGCGGCGCGTGGAGCGTGACCAACCTCGACGCCGCCCCGGTCTCCGCCCGCACGCAGGTCCTGTGCCTGAACCCCATTGCGAGCACGGGAAGCGCGCGCTCCCCGTTCGGCGCGTTGCGCGCGGCCACCCGCGTCGCCACGGGGGTCGAGGCGCTCGCCCTGCGCCGCCGCGGCGCATCGGTTCGCGTCGTCGGGCCCGACCCCTCCTGCTCGGCGATCATGGGCGCCGATCTAATGCGTCCCGAGCGCGGCGAGGAGGTGCTGGGCGCCGCCTTCCGCCAGGGGCAGGCACTGGGCGCCTCGGCCGCAGAACCCCCCTAAGGGGTCCTGAGGAGCTCTGTCGGCCGCGAGGCGAGCTCGGCGCGCCGCACGGCGTTGGAGAGGGCCCGCACGTAGGCTCGCCCCGCCGCCTCGATGATGTCGGTGGAGACGCCCTGCCCCGCCCCCGTCTGGCCGCCGATCTCGAGGACCACGGAGGTCTCCCCCAGCGCGTCCCGGCCGCCGGTGACCGCGTCCACGCGGAACTCGCGGAGCTTGGCGTCGCGGCCCGTCGCCGCGTTGATCGCGCGGAAGATCGCGTCGACCGGGCCGTCGCCGGTGAACGAGCCCGTGACCTCTGCTCCCTCGGGCGTGCTGACTCCCACACTCGCGTGTGGCGGACGGCGCGAGGAGGCCTCCACGTCGAACCAAGCCAACCCGTAGCCGGGCAGCTCCTCGCGCAGCTCGTCGGTAACGAGCGCCTCGAGGTCGAGCGCAGTGATGAGCTTCTTCTTGTCCGCGATCTCCTTGAAGCGCTTGAACGCCGTGTTCAGCACCTGGCCGTCGAGCTCGAAGCCGAGCTCGGCCAGGGCGTCGCGCAGGGCGTGGCGGCCGGAGTGCTTGCCGAGCACGATCGCGTTGGCTTCGAGACCGACCGTAGTCGCGTCCATGATCTCGTAGGTCGTGCGCTCCTTGAGCACGCCGTCCTGGTGAATCCCCGACTCGTGAGCGAAGGCATTGCGCCCGACCACCGCCTTGTTGGGCTGCACGGGATAGCCCGTGAGGCGCGAGACGAGGCGGCTCGTGCGCGAGATCTCCGCCGTCTGGGCGCCGGTGCGCAGGCCACCGAGTGACTCCCGCCGGGTGTGCAGGAGCATCACGATCTCCTCGAGCGAGGCGTTGCCCGCCCGCTCGCCGATCCCGTTGATCGCGCACTCCACCTGCCGCGCTCCGGCGAGCACTCCGGCGAAGGAGTTGGCCACCGCGAGCCCCAGGTCGTCGTGGCAGTGCACGGAGAGCACGACGTCGCGCAGGTCGGGGGCCAGCGCGTAGAGCCGCTCCAGGTAGCTCGTGAACTCGTGGGGCATCGTGTACCCGACGGTGTCGGGGATGTTGATCGTGGTGGCGCCCTCCTCGAGGGCGATCTGAACCACCTCGGCGGTGAACTCGAGCTCGGCGCGGGTGGCGTCCATGGGCGAGAACTCGACGTCCTCGCACAGCGACCGCGCGTGGGCCACGGCGGCGCGCGCCTGCCCCTTGACGTCCTCGCGCGTGGTCTGGAGCTGGTGCTCGATGTGGATGTCCGAGGTCGAGACGAACGTGTGGATGCGCGGGCGCTCGGCGTCCTTCACCGCGCCCCACGCGGCGTCTATGTCGCCCACGTGTGTGCGGGCGAGCCCGGCGATCACCGCTCCCTCGACCTCGCGGGCGATGGCCTCGACCGCCTCGAAGTCGCCGGGAGACGTGATCGGAAAGCCTGCCTCGATCACGTCGACACCGAGGCGCGCGAGCTGGTGGGCGATCTCGAGCTTCTCCGCGGTGTTCAGGGAGATGCCGGGCGACTGCTCGCCGTCGCGCAGCGTCGTGTCGAAGATCAGTACTCGGTCGGGATCCGTCATGCCGTCTCTCTTTCGTCTCGCTCCTGCTTCTCCTCGGGCTGGTTTGCGGCTACGCGGCCGCCACGCGCTATTCCCCCCGGAGGGGGAGGAGGAGAAGTCGAAGAGCGACGGAGAACGACATCGGCTCGTTTCAGGCTAGCAGCGGCGGGGGCAGCCTCACAGTGACAGCGCGTGCCCCTCGACGAACCCGTCGGAGGCGACGATCTCGTCGACCACCGCGCGCGGCACCTCGACGTCGGTGGTGATCACCATCGCGGCCAGCGCGCCGCTGCCGTCGGCGCCCTCGGGCTGGCGGCCGACCGCCGCCGAGGAGATGTTGATCCCGTGGGCGCCGAAGACCTGCCCGACGCGGCCGATCATGCCCGGGACGTCGGAGTAGCGGAACAGCGCGATGTGGGGATCGAGCTGGACATTGAAGCGTTGGTCCCACGCCTCGAGGAGGTGTGGGCGGTTGCGCTGGCCGAGCGTGGTGCCCACGACCCGCACGCGCCGGCCCCCGGCGACGACGGTCACCCGCACGAGGTCGGTGAAGTCACGCGCGACCGTCTCCTTGGTCTCCGCGAGCTCGATCCCGCGCTCGCCCGCGAGCGAGGGCGCGTTGACGTAGTTCACGTCCTCCTCCGTGCGTCCCTCGAGCACACCGTTGAGCACGGCGATCGAGAGCAGCCGCGTATCCCGCTCGGCGATCCGGCCGAGGTACTCCGTCTCCACCCGGTCGACCGACGAGCCCTCGGCGATCGCCATCCCGATGCGCCCGAGCGCCTCGCACAGCGGGAGGAAGGGTCCGAAGAGCTCCATGTCCTCCGCGCCGACCGACGGGATGTTCACCGCGGTGGACACCACGCCCCCCGTGAGGGCGGCGAGCACCTGCTCGGCGGCCTGGAAGCCGGCGCGGTCGGTCGCCTCGGCGGTGGAGGCGCCGAGATGGGGAGTGACCACGACGTTGGGGTATCCGAAGAGCGGGTGCTCGGTGATCGGCTCGCTCGGGAAGACGTCGAGTGCCGCGCCCGCCACCTTGCCCGAGTCGAGCGCGGCCTGGAGGTCGCCGTCGACGATGAGACCGCCGCGGGCGACGTTCAGCACCCTTACGCCGTCGCGCATCTTGGCGAAGGCCTCCGCGTCGAGCCAACCCTTGGTCTCCGGCGTGTTGGGGAGGTGGACGGTGATGAAGTCCGCCTCGGCGTACACCTCCTCGGAGGAGTCGGCCTTCTCCACGCCGAGCTCGCGGTAGCGCTCGGCGGAGACGAACGGGTCGAACGCGACGACCCGCATCCCGAAGCCCTTCGCCCGCTGGGCGACGAGCTGGCCGATCCGTCCGAAGCCGAGGATGCCGAGCGTCTTCTCGAGGAGCTCGACGCCCGAGAACTTCGAGCGCTCCCACTTGCCGCCGGTGAGCGAGGCGTGCGCCTGCGGGATGTTGCGCGCGAGCGCGAGCAGCAGCGCCATCGTGTGCTCGGCGGCGGTGACGACGTTCGACTGCGGGGCGTTGGCGACGATGATCCCGCGCTTGGTGGCCGCCTTCACGTCGACGTTGTCCACGCCCACGCCCGCCCGGCCGATGACCTTGAGGCGCTCGGCGCGCTCGATCAGCTCGGCGGTCATCTTGGTCGCGGAGCGGATGAGGATGCCCTCGTAGTCGCCGATGCGGGCGGAAAGGTCGAAGCCGGGCGAGTCGAACCCCGTGTCGACCTCGAAGCGCTCGCGCAGCAGCTCGATCCCGGAGGCGCCGACGTTCTCGGCCACGAGCACGCGGGTCATGAGCGCTCGACGACCCAGTCGATGCAGGCCGTCAGGGCCTGCACGTCGCCCGGCTCGACCGCCGGAAACATCCCGATCCGGAGCTGGTTGCGACCGAGCTTGCGGTAGGGCTCCACGTCGACGATGCCGTTGGCGCGAAGGGTCTTCGCGATCCCGGCGGCGTCGACCCCTTCGGCGAAGTCGACTGTGCCGACCACGAGCGAGCGCTTGGCGGGATCGACCACGAACGGGGTGGCGAACGGCGAGGCCTCGGCCCAGCCGTAGAGGTGCTCGGAGGAGGTCCGCGTGCGGGTGACGCACCGGTCGAGGCCCCCCTGAAGGAGCATCCACCGGATCTGGTCGGCGAGCAGGAGCAGCGTTGCGAGCGCCGGGGTGTTGTAGGTCTGCTCCTTACGAGAGTTTTCGAGCGCGGTGGCCAGGGAGAGGAACGGCGGGATCCAGCGCCCCGAGGCGGCGACGCGCTGGATCCGCTCGATCGCGGCGGGGCTGAGGAGCGCGAGCCACAGGCCGCCGTCGGAGGCAAAGCCCTTCTGCGGCGCGAAGTAGTAGGCGTCGGCGTGCGCGACGTCGACGGGTAGACCCGCCGCCCCGGACGTGGCGTCGATTAGCACCAGCGACTCGCCGGAGTCGGGGGGCCGCTCGACGGGGACCATGACCCCCGTCGAGGTCTCGTTGTGCGCCCACGCGAGCGCGTCGCAGGAGGGGTCCGCCCGCGGGGCGGGCGCATCGCCGGGCTCGGCGCTCACCACGACCGGGTCCTCGAGAAACGGCGCGCCGCTCGTGACCGACGCGAACTTCTGCGAGAACTCCCCGTAGCTCAGGTGGAGCGCGCGGCGCTCGACCAGGCCGAAGGCCGCGGCGTCCCAGAACGCCGTCGTGCCCCCGTTGCCGAGCGCGACCTCGTATCCCTCAGGCAGGGAGAAGAGGTCGCGGAGGCCTTCCCGGATCAGGCGGACGACCGCCTTGACGGGCTCCTGGCGATGCGAGGTGCCCATGAGGGCGCGCGCGGCCAGCAGGCGCTTGAGCTGCTCGGTGCGCACCTTCGACGGCCCCGAGCCGAAGCGGCCGTCACTCGGGCGCAGATCCGCGGGAATCTCGAGCGTCGCGTTGGTGCTCGGCGGCATGGGACGTCCTCTCGTGAGTCGAAGGTCGCCCAGGCGCGCGGCGTTGTGTGACGGTCCGCCACTCCCCGGTGGTGATCCACCTCGAGGCGCCAGTCGCGGCGGGCCCGAAGTGTAGCGGCGGACGGTCTGGCCGGTCAGGCGACCGGGGCGCCGCGGTCGTTTGGCGAGTTAGCTACCGCATGCGTCCTCAACTCACCAAACGACGTGGCGGGCGTCCGGGGGGCCGCCGGCGCACCGCGGCGGAGGGCCGCCGTTTGGAGACGACGAGAAAGCCCGGGGGTCTCGCTCCGCTGGCGCGCCGATTCGACGCTGCCGATAGCGTTTCTCCGCCGCTCCGGCGGCTCCCCGCCCTCCCGTCGACCGTCAGGATCGCCGTGCCTCATGCCCGCCGTACCCGACGCCGAAGGGTCCGCCGGCTCGGGGCGGGCTGCTCCCTGTTGCTCGTCGCGCTCACACTGGGCGGGGCGGCCGTCGCCGTCGCGGTGACCAGGGCGCCGCGCTGGCTTCCCTCGCGCCAGATCTCTCCCGGTCCTTTGAGCCGCTACACGTGCGGAGGCGCGCTGCCGGCGATGAACGCCCGCGGCGACACCGCCGTTTCCTTCGGATGTGAAGACAAGGCGCGCGGTACCGGCGGTTCGGAGGTCGTGCTGCGCCCGGCGACAGGACGGTTCACCGCGCCGGTCTCTCTGGACGCGCCCGTCGCGGACGTCGCCATCGGCGACGGGGGACAGGTGCTCGGGGTCGGCACCCGCGGAGACGCCATCTCGCCCGCCCCCGAGCGCGTCGTGGCGGTCGCGGGCTCGACGAGGACGCAGTCGTTCGGCGCTCCGGTGACGATCGGATCCCCGATGTCGTCGGACTCCGACCACAGTCCGCGCGTAGCGATGAACGGCCACGGCGATGGCGTGGTGGCTTGGGTGCGCCAGAACCCCCACGGGGAAGGGATCCTCGCCTCTATCCGGCGCGCCGGCGGCCGATTCGGTGCGCCCGAGACCATTCCCGGCAGCTCCGGAAGGGATCCCCAGGTCGGCATGGACGCACGGGGCGACGTCACCGTTGCGTGGCTCACCCGAGCCGGCGCTGTGCTGGCTCTAGATGTCGCCGTGCGCCCGGCGGGCGGCCGCTTCGGCGCCCCGACCACCGTGTCGCGCTCCACGCAGGATCTCGCAGCCTTAGACCTCGCCGTGTCGCCCACCGGCGAAGCGGTGCTCGCCTCGTTGTATGGCGACGGGTCGATCGCCGTCGTGCTGCGCGGGCGCCACGGAGGCTTTGGGCCTCCGCACACGCTCGCCGGGCCGAGCAACAACTACCTCGTGCCCGTGGCGGCCATCGACGCGCGCGGAGAGGCGGTGGTGGCGTGGGGTCGGCCCTACAAGAGCGACGTTCTCGCGGCGGTGCGCCGTCCAGGCCACGGGTTCGGTCCGGCGACCATCCTTTCCCGACCGGGGGAGCCCGCCGGCGAACCGGTGCTGGCCGGGGGAGGCACCGGCCACTTCACGGTCGCGTGGGCGACGCGTACGAAGAGCGGGCTCTCCTACGTCGTCGCCCGGGTGAAGAGCGCCGGCAAACCTTTCGGAGCCGAACGGCGTGTCACTCGCTTCCACGGTGGCGGCGAGGGGTTCGCCTTCGGCGTGACGGTCGACGCACTCGGCGACGCGCTGGCCGTCACCGGGGCCGACGGGCGCGTGCAGGCCGCGGACTACGACCCGGGGCGCCGCTCCGCTCGCTGAGCGGCGCCGTCCCGGTCGTCTCGCCGCTAGAACTCCGTCTGGATCCAGTCCATGTGGGAGCGGAGCTCCTGGCCCGTCGACTCCACCTGCGTGCGGGCCTGCTCCTCCCGCATGCGCTTGAAGTTCTCCTGCCCGGCGCGGTTCTCGGCGATCCACTCGCGCGCGAAGTCGCCTGACTGGATCTCCTGAAGGATCTTCTTCATCGCCGCCCGGGTCTCGTCGGTGACCACGCGCTTGCCGCGGGTGTAGTCGCCGTACTCCGCGGTGTTCGAGATCGAGTAGCGCATGCCCGCGAGGCCCTTCTCGTACATGAGGTCGACGATCAGCTTGAGCTCGTGCAGGCACTCGAAGTAGGCCATCTGCGGGTCATAGCCCGCCTCGACGAGGATCTCGAAGCCGGCCTGCACGAGCTCGGAGGCCCCGCCGCAAAGCACGGCCTGCTCCCCGAAGAGATCGGTCTCGGTCTCGTCCTTGAAGGTGGTCTCGATCACCCCGCCGCGCGTGCAGCCGATCCCCTTGGCGTAGGCGAGGGCGAGCTCGCGGGCGTGGCCGGTGGCGTCAACGTCGACGGCCATGAGGCCGGGAACCCCCGAGCCCTCGAGGAACTGGCGACGCACGAGGTGGCCCGGCCCCTTGGGCGCCACGAGCGCCACGTCGACCTCGGGCGGGGGCTCGACCTCGCCGTAGTGGATCGAGAAGCCGTGCCCGAAGAGGAGGAGGTTTCCGGGCGCGACGCCGTCTCGCACCTCTGACTCCCAGATGTCGTGGTGGCGCTCGTCGGGGACGAGCATCATCACCACGTCGCCGCGGCTGGCCGCCTCGGCGGGGTCGGTTACCTCGAGGCCGCCGTCGCGGGCCTTGGCGACCGACTGCGAGTCGGGACGCAGTCCGACGACCACCTCGACGCCGGAGTCCTTGAGGTTCAGCGCGTGGGCATGGCCCTGAGAGCCGAAGCCGATGATGGCGACGGTCTTGCCGTCGAGCAGGCGGAGGTCGGCGTCGTCGTCGTAGAACATGGCGCGGGAGGCTAGCGAGGCGCCGTGCGACGGCGAACGATCACCAGAGTGCGTCGCGTCTCGCGTCGGTTGCCCGCCCGGTCGCGCGTGACGGCAACGAGACGAACCCGCAGTCGAGAGCGCCCAGCCAACGCGCGTGTGGCGGCGGTCGAGAGCCGGACGTGCAATCGATGCCGGTGGCCATGCGACACCCGGTAGCGCGCGGAGCCCAGACGACGCACAGCCGCGGACACTGGTCGTGCGTTCGCGCCTCGCACAAGGCTCCCCAGGAGCGTCAGGGACCCGGCGCAAGCCTCTGGAGCGGCGCTCGGGCACGCGAGCGGAAGCGAGACGGTATCGCCGCCGAGGGGAGCTGTAGCACCGGTCAGGTCGATCTGCGGGACCGGCGGATCGGCGATCTGGTTACACGCCGCGGGCGGGCCCAGCTCGTCTTGAGCGTCACGGTGGATGTAGGACGTACGGCTCGGAAGCCGGTAGTCCCCACCGCAGCCGACCGAATCGAACTCTCCGTCACGGGAGTTGATGATGTCGCTGTCGTTGCCCGTGGTGATCATGTCATTGCCCGGGCCGAGGTCGACGGTGTCGTCTCCGGTTCCTGCGTCCACCCAGTCGTTTCCCGCGCCGGCGAGGATGAAGTCACGGCCGTCGCCGGCCAGTATGCGGTCGTTTCCGTCACCTCCGTCGATCGTGTCCGCGCCGGTATTGCTCGTTCCGCACGCCGGCGCTGGGCCGTAGGCCCAGAACTCGTCTTGGCCGGCCTGCGCCTCGCCGCCGCACAGGAGGTCGCTGGAACCGCCGCCCACCAGCCGGTCGTTGCCGCCGCCGCCGTACAGCGCGTCGGTGTAGGTTCCTCCCACCAGCACGTCATTACCCGCCCCGCCGTAGAGATCGTTCCGAGCTCCGGAGCGGGGATCGCCCCTCAGCACGTCGTTCCCGTCACCACCGCTGGCTACGAGCCGCGGGCCGTACATCCGCGGCGGGTCGTGGGTGACCGTCAGCTGATCGTCGCCGTCGCCGAGGTCGATGGCGAGATCGGTTACTTCTCGGGACTGACACGACGCGTGGTGGGAGTCCCCGTCGACCACCTGACTACCCGGTCCGGCCTGTATCGCCGCGCCCGGATCGCGCACGTCGTAGATGGGCGGGCCGCCGTAGTAGTCCGGGCCGGAGGGCGACGTGGGATCCGTGACGTTTATCGCGACCGAATTGACCTCACCCGGCGCGGCGCGGTAGCTGAGCACCCGTGCGGGTGAATTTGCATCGGGGGCGACCGTCTCCACGGTCGCCGCTGACGCCGGCGTGGCGAGCACGACCGTGAACAGGAAGCAGAAGAGAGCCGCACGGCGAATCGATGCGCGCACGAGAGACAAGCTACGCAGTCGAGAAGTGGTCGGCAACCGCGTCAGGCTTCGGCGACCGCCAGCAGCGGCCGGGCGGGCAGCCGGATCGCGCCCTCGGCAGCCGCGTACTTCTCGAGGCGGCCGCTCATGGCGTCACGCAGGGCTGCTCCTCCGCGCTCGTCGGTGAGCTCGAGCGCCTCGGCAAGCGCCCAGGAGAGGTCGCGGGTGGTCTGCCAGTAGGCGTCGAAGCTCGCGTGGACCCACTCGAGGTCCAGAGCGGTGACCTGCACTTCGCCGAATCCGGCGCCGTCGAGCAGGTTGCGGAGCCGGCCGGGGGCGGCGAGGGCGAAGGGACCGGGCGCACCGGGCTCGGACGGCGCGGTGAGTCCCTGCTCGAGCAGCTCGGCGCCCAGCTCGGCCGACCATGGGTTCAACTCGAGCCGGTCCCACGCCGCGAAGGCGACCCGACCACCCGGTCGCAGCACCCGGCGCGCTTCGCGAAACGCCGCCGCGTGGTCGGCCGCGAACATGAAGCCCCAGCGGCAGAGGATCGCGTCGAAGGACGCCGCCGACTCGTCGATCCACTCCACGTCGATCAACTTGAAGGAGGCGTTGGTAACGCCCAGCTCGCGGGCGCGCGCCTGCCCCGCCTCGAGCATCGGCTCGGCGACGTCGGAGAGCACCACCTCGCCGCCGGGCTGCACCAGCTCGGCCGCGAGCAGGCCGGTGTCGCCGGGGCCGCACGCCAGCTCGAGCACGCGGTGGCCCGGCTGCAGCCGGGCCGCGTCGAGCAGCCAGCGCGAGACCGGCATCGCGAAGCGCTGAAAGTCCTCACGACGAGCCGCCCAGCCGGCGGCGGCCTGCGTCCAGCGCTCGCGCTGGCCGGCGCGTTCCTCGGAAGGGTCCATAGCCGGTCAGTCTGCCAGCCCGCGGCGCAGCAGCTTGCCCGACGCTGTGCGCGGGAGCGCCTCCGCGAACCGGATGGCCTTGGGCACCTTGAAGGAGGCGAGGGTCGTCCGGACGTAGGCGCGCAGCGCCTCCTCATCCACCGGCGCGCGCGCGACCACGACGGCGACGATCGCCTCGCCCCAGTCCGGGTCGCGGCGCCCGTAGACGCCGGCGTCGGCCACGCACGGATGGCCGAGCAGTGCCGCCTCCACCTCGGCCGGCGCCACGTTCTCGCCGCCCGAGACGATCGTGTCCGCCTTGCGGCCGGTGACGGTGAGGCGGCCGCGCTCGTCGAGGCGGCCGAGGTCGCCGGTGTGCAGCCGGCCGTCGGCGGCGAGCGCTCCGGGCGCCACGGTGGGGCCGGCGACGAGGATCTCGCCGTCGGCGGCGATCTCGAGCCGCACTCCGGGCAGCGGCGCTCCCGCCGTTTCGGCCTCCCCGGGCGGCGAAGTCGTGACCTGCGAGCACGCCTCGGTCAACCCGTAGGTCTGCGCGACGGGGACGCCCGCGGCGGCCGCTCGCTCGAGGAGCGCCGGCGGGGCGGGCGCACCGCCGAGCAGCGCACACCGCAGCGCCGGCGGGCGCTCGAGCCCCAAGTCGAGCAGCCTGGCCAGCATGGTCGGGACGAGGGAGACGACGGTGATGCCGTCCTCGCGGAGCGCTCGGAGGACGTCGGGCACTTCGAAGCGCTCGTGCACGACGGCCGTCGTGCCGTGGATCGCGCTACGGATGAGGATCGAGAGGCCGCCCACGTGCGCGAGCGGCAGCGCGCACAGCCAGCGCTCCCCCGGGTCGAGGCCGATCGCCCGCGCGGAGCCCGCCGCGGCGGCCTCCCAGTTGGCGTAGGTGAGGTCCACGCGCTTGGGGGACGCCGAGGTGCCGGAGGTGTGCATGACCGTGGCGATGCCGCCCGCGAGCGTCGGCCCGGCCTGCTCCTGCCCTCCGGGCGCGGGCGGGAGCGGGGCCTCGACGGTGAGCGCCGCGCCGCGGGTCCGGGCGCGTCGCTCCTCGGGGCTCAAGCGCAGATCCACCGGCTGCGCCCGCGCGCCGAGCACGAAGCAGCCATGGAGGGCGACCGCGAAGTCGACTCCAGGGGGCAACGCGATCGCCACGCGATCTCCCGGCTCGACCCCCCGCTCGGCCAGCGCCGCGCGAGCGCCCTGGGCGCGTTCGCTGAGCTTGGCGTAGCTAACCCGACCGGCGGGAGTCTCCACCGCGGCGTGCTCGGGGTTCGCCCTCGCGGCGCGCTCGAACCACACCCGCGTCAGGCTAGTGTGCGCGCATGCCTGTCGATTGGATTCTCGCCGGCGACTACTCCGACATCCGCTACGAGCTCTCGGGCGACGGGATCGCCAAGATCACCATCGACCGTCCCGAGGTGCGCAACGCCTTTCGCCCCCAGACGGTGATCGAGCTCTCCGACGCCTTCGAGCGCGCGCGCGAGGACACCTCGGTCGGGGTGATCGTCCTCACCGGCGAGGGGCCGCTGGCCTTCTGCTCGGGCGGCGACCAGCGCGTGCGCGGGGACTCGGGGTACGAGACCGAGCCGGGCAAGACCGGCGCCGTCGGACGCTTTCACGTCACCGACCTCCATGTCCAGATCCGCCGCCTCCCCAAGCCGGTGGTCGCCATGGTCGCCGGCTACGCGGTCGGCGGCGGCCACGTGCTCCATGTGGTGTGCGACCTCACGATCGCTGCGGAGAATGCCCGCTTCGGCCAAACGGGGCCCAAGGTCGGCTCCTTCGACGGAGGTTTCGGCGCCTCGGTGCTCGCGGCTCAGATCGGACAGAAGAAGGCCAAGGAGATCTGGTTCCTCTGCCGCCAGTACGACGCGCCCGAGGCGCTCGCGATGGGGCTCGTCAACGCGGTGGTCCCGCTCGAGCGCCTGGAGGAGGAGACCGTCGCCTGGTGCCGTGAGATGCTCGCGCGCTCGCCGTTCGCGCTGCGCCTGCTCAAGGCCAGCTTCAACGCCTCCGAGGACGGCCTGGCGGGGATCCAGCAGCTCGCGCACGACACGAACCTCCTCTTCTACGGCAGCGAAGAGGCCAAAGAGGGCCGCGACGCCTACCGGGAGAAGCGCGCCCCCGACTTCTCACGCTTTCCCAGGCGCCCGTGATGAGCGACGTCTCGGCGACCGCGTCGCAACCGAGCGGCGCGCGCATCTGGCTCGTGGCCGCGCGGCCGCGCACCTTGCCCGCCGCGATCGCGCCCGTGCTGGTGGGCACGGCGCTGGCGGGCACCGAGGGGATCTTCCACTTCTTCTCCTTCTTCGCCGCGCTCATCGGGGCGCTCTTCATCCAGGTCGGGACCAACCTCTCCAACGACTACTCCGACGCGCGGCGCGGCGCGGACACCGAGGACCGGCTCGGTCCCGTGCGGGTGACCGCCGGCGGCCTCGTGCCCCCGCGCCAGGTGCTGCGGGCGACGTGGCTCTCCTTTGGGGTGGCGGTGCTCGCGGGGATCTACCTCGTGGCGGTCGCGGGTTGGGAGCTCCTGCTCGTCGGCGCCGCCTCGATCCTGGCCGGGGTGCTCTACACGGGGGGTCCACGCCCCTACGGCTACGAGGGTCTCGGGGAGCCCTTCGTGTTCCTGTTCTTCGGGCTCGTCGCCGTGGCCGGCTCCTACTTCGTGCAGGCCAAGCACCTGCCGTGGCCGGCCTTCGCGCTCGCAGTCCCCGTCGGGCTGATCGCGGCGGGGATCCTCGTGGTCAACAACGTGCGCGATCTCGAGACCGACCGGCGGGCGGGCAAGCGCACGCTCGCGGTGCGCCTCGGCCGGGAGCGCATGCGGGCCGTCTTCGCCGGGATGATCTACGGCGCCTTTCTGCTCGCGCCGCTCGCGTGGATCTTCGGATCGCTGAGCGCCTGGCTGCTGCTGCCCTGGCTCGCCCTGCCGCTCGCCGCGCCCGTGGTGCGCGCGGTGCGCAACCGGGTCGACGGTCCGGCGCTGAACGAAGCGCTGGCCGGGACGGGACGACTACAGCTCGTCTTCTGCGCGCTGCTCGCGATCGGTGTCCTCTTGAGCTGATGAAGCTCTCGCTCGAGCGAGTCGTGCTGGGCCTTCGCGCTCCGCTCGTGACCGCCTACGGGACGCTGCGCGAGCGCGAGCTGCTGCTCGTGCGCCTGCGCACCGACGACGGCCTCGAGGGGGTCGGAGAGGCGGCGCCGCTCGAGCCCTACGACGGCGTGGCGCTGGCCGACTGCGCGGCGGCGCTCGAGCGCTGCCGCCCGCTGCTCGAGGGACGCGACGGGGTGCGCGGGAGCGGCGCGGCGCTGCTCGACGCGTGCCGTGAGCGCGCCCGCCTCCCCCAGGCGCTCAGCGCGATCGACCTCGCGCTGTGGGATCTCGCCGGGCAGCGGGAGGGCCGGCCGGTGTGCGAGCTGCTCACCACGGACCCCGCGTGGGCGGTGACGGTCAACGCGACGATCGGGGCCGAGGACCGAGCGGGAGCGAGCGCCGCGGCCGAGCGGGCGGCGGCCGGCGGCTTTGGCTGCGTCAAGGTAAAGGTGGGGATCGGGGACGACGCCGGACGGGTGGCCGCGGTGCGGGCGGGCGGCGGAGCCCAGATGACGATCCGGCTCGACGCCAACGGCGCGTGGTCGGTGGAGGAGGCCGAGACCGCGCTGCGCCACCTCTCCCCCTCCGGCCTCGAGCTCGTGGAGGAGCCGGTGCACGGCGTGGAGGCTCTGCGGGCGCTGCGCGAGCGCGTGCCGGTCAGGGTGGCCATGGACGAGACCGCGGCCGAGCCCGGCGCACTCGCCTCGGGAGCCGCCGACGCGGTCTGCCTGAAGCTCGCCCGCTGCGGCGGGATCGCGGGCACGCTCGCCGCCGCGGCGCTCGTGCGCACCACCGGGGCCGAGCCCTATCTCGCCTCCTCCTTCGACGGTCCGGTGGGGATCGCCGCGGCGCTGCACGTCGCGGCCGCGCTCAAGCCCGAGCCGCCCTGCGGCCTGGCGACCCTCGGGCACTTCGGGGGGATGCCCAAGGGCTTGGACGCCGTCGACGGCGCCATTGCCGTGCCGCAGGAGCCCGGCTTGGGCAGCGGGTTGGGGGAATGACGATCCCCGTCGAGTCCACGCAGCCGATGAGCGTCGGATCTGGAGGTGACGGGCCGTCATTCCTGCCTGAGGACGTCTGCCTCCCGTCTCCCGCCGTCTACAGCCGTCGTGGCACCTCCGCCGGAGCCTCGAGGTGGCTCCGGCTGAGGGTCAGCGCGGCGGCGAGCCGAGCGATGAGCAGCTCGGGCTCCTCGGTGAGCGAACGCCACGTGACGCGCAACGTCCGGTAGCCGAGCGCCGCATGCTTCGCATCGCGGCGGCGGCGGGACGGCGTGGCCGAGGAGGTAGACCCCACGGAAGAGGCGATGCAGGCGACCTGACCGGCTCCATCGAGTGATCGTTGCGCTCGAGAGCCTGGCCTCGACGAGCTGGGCGGTGGTCAGGAGCCCGCGCTGAGTGCCGGCGAGTTTGGCGAGGCGAAGGTTTCTGTCCATGAGGGCAGCGGAGGAGGACCCGTGGACAGAAACCTCCGCTCAGAGGAGCTTCCTGTCCACGACCCAGGCGGCGGCGACGCCGTGGACCGAAACCTTCGCCTCTGTGGGGCGTCGCCTGGCGAGATGCGGCAAATACGGCACAGATCCGTAACCGCCCTTCGTCGATGAGCGTCCCTTCCGGGCGTCGGCGCGTGCCGGAGCCTCTACAGCCGGCGCGCCACCTCGGTCGGCGCATCGAGTTGGACGGCGTGGCCCGCGCCGCGAATCGCCGCGTGCTCGCCGCGGGGCGCTCCGGCGCCGATCCGCTCGGCCAGCGCGCGGAACTTCGCGTCGCCCTCGCCGGCGAGGGCGAGCACGGGCATCCGGAGCTCGCCCAGGCGGTCCCAGAGCGGCGTCATCGCCCCCGTGCCGATGCCCCTGAGTGCGGCCGCGAGCCCGGCGGCGCTCTGGCGCAGCCGGTCGGCGTGGGCCACGGCGGCCACGGCGGCCGGCTGGTCGGCAAAGAGCGGCTGCCGCGCCCAGCGGCGGGCGAAGGCCTCGACGCCGTCGCGCTCGATCTCCGCCGCCAGCCGCTCGTCGGCCGCGCGACGCTCGGCGCGGTCCTGCTCGTCCTCGATCCCCGCGGTGGCGCCCACGAGCACGAGCCGCGCCACCCGGTCGGGGTGCGCCAGCGCGAAGTGCAGCGCGACCCGTCCGCCCATGGAGTAGCCCGCGAGGACGAAGCGCTCGGGAGCCAGCGCGGCCACGTCATCCACGACCGCCTCGAAGCTCACCGGCCGCGCCGCGCCCATCCGCCCGTGCCCGCGCCCGTCCGGCGCGAGCGCCCGATAGCGTTCGCCGAGCGCGGCGATCACCGGATCCCAGCTCGCCCCGGTCTGCGTGAAGCCGTGCAGCAGGACCACCGTCTCGGGCACCCGTCCATCATGACCGCCACCGACACCCACGTGCTCCTGCGCGCCTTCTGCGACGAGCTCGCGCGCTGCGGTGTCGCCGACGCGTGCACCTCCCCCGGCTCGCGCTCGGCGCCGCTCGTGCTGGCGCTCGTGCGCGAGGAGCGCATCCGCTCCTGGTCGCACATCGACGAGCGCTGCGCGGCGTTCTTCGCGCTCGGGCTGGCCAAGGCGAGCGGGCGGCCCGTCGCGCTCGCCTGCACCTCAGGAACCGCCGCGGCGAACTTCGCTCCCGCGGTGATCGAAGCCCACGAGGCGCGCGTGCCCTTGATCGTGCTCACCGCCGACCGGCCCCCCGAGCTGCGCGACGTGGGTGCGGGCCAGACGATCGACCAGCTCAAGCTCTACGGGAGCGCGGCGAAGTGGTTCTTCGAGGTCGGCACCCATGAGGCAAGCGAGGAGCGCCTGCGCTGGATCCGCCAGCTCGGCTGCCGGGCGGTATGGACCGCCGAGGACGACCGCCCCGGCCCCGTGCACCTGAACTTCCCGCTCCGCGAGCCGCTCGTCACCGAGGAGGAGATTCCCGCCGATCGCACCGGACGGCCCCGGCGCGAGCCGTGGGTGCGCCGCAGACTCGCCGAACGACTCCCCGAGCCGCCCGAGCCCATCCTCGGCCTCGCCGGCTCGCAACGCGGAGTGGTCGTCGCCGGGCGCCACGAGCGCGATCCGGGGACCGGCGCGGCCGCCGCGGCGTTCGCCGCACGAGCCGGCTGGCCGCTGCTCGCCGACCCGCTCAGCGGTGCGCGCACTCCGCCCGCCGCCATCGCCCACTACGACGCCCTCCTGCGCGATCCCGCGTGGGCGGCCGCTCACGCGCCCGAGGCCGTCCTGCGCGTCGGCGACCTCCCGACCTCTAAGCCGCTGCGCACCTGGCTGGCCGATCAGAAGGGCGCGGAGCAGATCGCGCTCGATCCCGAGCACGCCTGGCAGGACCCTTCCGCATCGGTCTCCCAGATTCTCGCGGGCGACCCCGCCGCGACGCTGGGCGCCGCGGCCGAGCGGCTCCCGGCCGCCCGCGAAGAGCGCTGGCTCGAGGACTGGCTCGCCGCCGACTCCGCCGCGGCGCGGGCGATCGACGCGACGCTCGGCGCCGAGCTCTCCGAGCCGCGGGTGGCCGCGGAGCTCGGGGCGCGCCTTCCCGAGGAGGCGACGCTCTTCGTCGCCTCCTCCATGCCGGTGCGCGACCTCGAGACCTTCTTTCCCGCCCGTCCCGCTCCCCCGCGCGTGCTCAGCAACCGCGGGGCCAACGGGATCGACGGGACCGTCTCCTCTGCCTTCGGCGCGGCGGCCGCCGACCCCGGCCGCCCCACTCTCCTGCTCATCGGCGACGTCGCCCTCGCCTACGACCTCGGCGGCCTGCTCGCCCACACCCGTCTCGGGCTCGACCTGACCATCGTCCTCTTCAACAACGACGGCGGCGGCATCTTCCACTTCCTTCCCCTGGCCGCGCAGTCAGACGCCTTCGAGGAGCACGTCGCCACTCCGCACGGACTCGACTTCTTCCGCGCCGCCGATCTCTACGGCTGCGCCTTCGAGAATCCGCGGGACCTGCCCGGCTTCGGCGCAGCGCTCGACCGCGCGCTCGCGACCCCGGGAACGACCCTCATCGAGATCAAGACGATCCGCGAGGAGAACCTCGCGCTGCACCGGCGCGTGTGGGCAGCCGTCGCCGAAGAGCTCTCCTAGCCGGCGAGCACGGGAAGCAGCGCCGCGAGCTTGACCTCAGTCTCGGCGAGCTCGGCCGCCGGCTCGGAGTCGCGCACGACGCCGACCCCGGCGTAGCAGTGGGCGACCGGGCCGCGCAGCAGCGCGCAGCGCAGGCTGACGCAGAGCTCCCCGTCCTCGCTCGCGTCCGTCCAGCCCACCGGGCCGGCGTACCACCCGCGGTCGAGCCCCTCGAGGGCGGGGATGAGCCCCTGGGCGGCGGCGAAGGGCTCGCCTCCGACCGCCGGAGTGGGATGCAGCAGGCCCGCGAGGTCGACCGCGCCCATAGGCCGGGCGAGCTGAGCACGGATCGGCGTGGCGAGGTGCTGGATGTTCGCCATGCGCACGAGCACGGGGTCCGGCGCGCGCGTGACCCACACCGAGTGGGGCTTGAGCGTGCGCTCGATGCGCCGGGCGACGATCGCCTGCTCCTCGCGATCCTTCTCGGAGCGCAGGAGCTGCTCGCCGAGGTGGTCGTCGACCGCGGGGTCGGCGGAGCGCCGGGTCGAGCCCGCGAGCGCGACCGTGCTCGCCCGCTGCCCCTCGCGCCGGACGAGCAGCTCGGGGCTTGCGCCGAGGAACGCCGCATCCCCCCGTCCCACGCAGAAGACGTAGCAGGACGGGAACGCCTCGCGCAGGATGCCGAGCACGGCGCCCGGATCGTGCGCCACGGGGGCGTGGACCTCGACCTCCCGCGCGAGCACGACCTTCTCGAGGCGCCCGGCGCGGATGCGCTCCACCGCGCGAGCGACGGCCTCCTCGTAGTGCCCGGGAGGCAGGGTGCTGAAGACCTCGTAGCGCCCGGTGGGCGCCGGGTCGAGCAAGGGCAGGGAGGCGAGCGTGCGCAGCTCCCCGAGTCGCCGCTCGAGGCGCTCGAGCAGCTCCTCCACGGTGTCGTCGGGCGTGGCGCACGCGGCGAGCGTCAGGCGCACCTCCCCGTCGCGCCGGGCGAGGGAGAGCTCGGGGACGGTGAGCGAGGCGGAGGAAAAGCCGGCCCAGACGCGCCCGGCGGCGCCGCCGGGCGCGAACGCGAAGCCGCCGAGGGCAATGAGGCCGGTGCCGGGCGGACCGTCGACCGGGCCGCTCACCGCGCTCGCGGCCAGTCGCCGCCACGCCGCCGCGACCCGCTTGAAGCGCTCGGGCCCCGTGGCGTGGAGCTCGCGCGCGCCTCCGAGCGCGGCGATCGCGCTGCCGCCGCGCTCGGGCTGCTCGAAGCAGAACCACGGCTCGCCCGGGCGGCGCGAGGCGAATGCCGCGGCGCTCGGATCGAGCCCGGCGTCGGCCGCCACGGTGAGCGCGGCGAGCGCCTCTGCACCCGAGGAGCGCGCGCGCCGTATCGCCTCGTGCAGGCGGCGTTCGAGCCGCTCGCGCTCGGCGGTGGGCAGTGTCGCGCCGCGGGAGGAGGAGAGGCTCACCACGACGCTCATGCGATGCCCTTAGGTCTCGCCCCGACCGCGCGAGATCGCGATCTCGCCCGTGCGGGCCATTTCGACGAGACCGAACGGACGCACCATCCGCTCGAAGGCCTCGATCTTCTCGAAGGTGCCCGTCACCTCGATCACGACCGAGCGCTTGGTCACGTCGACCACCTTGGCGCGGAAGATCTCCGCGACCTGCATGATCTCGGCGCGCGCGGCGCCGTCGGCGGCGACCTTGAAGAGCGCGAGCTCGCGCGCGACGGTCTCTCCCGGCTCAAGGTCGCGGATCTTGAGCACGTTGACGAGCTTGTGGAGCTGCTTGGTGACGTGGTCGATCGGATGGCGCGCGCCGTCGAGCGTCAGCGTGATCCGCGAGAGGCTCTCCTCGTCGGTCGGACCGACCGCGAGGGTGTCGATGTTGAACCCGCGGCGGGCGAACAGTCCAGCGATGCGCGTGAGCACGCCGGGCTTGTTCTCGACGAGGATCGAGAGGATGTGCTTGCGGCCGGTGTGGATGCTTCCCGCCGCCTCGAGCTCCTCGAGCGAGAGGAGCTCCTTGGTTCCGGGCTCGCCCATCAGCCGACCATGTCCCGCGCGGCCTGGCCGGCAGGGATCATCGGGTAGGTGTTCTCCTCCCGGGTGACGCGCACGTCGACCACCACCGGACCGGGCGTCTGGAGGGCGCGCCGGATGTCCTCCACCAGAGTCTCCTTGTGCGTGAGGCGCATGCCCGTCGCGCCGTAGGCCTCGGCGAGCTTGACGAAGTCGGGGAAGCTCCCCATGTCCACGTGGGAGTAGCGCCCGTCCCAGAAGAGCTCCTGCCACTGGCGGACCATGCCTAGGTAGCCGTTGTTCATGATGAAGACCTTGACCGGGATGCCGTCCTGGGCGCAGGTCGCGAGCTCCTGGATGTTCATCTGCACCGACCCGTCGCCGGCGACGCAGATCACCGTCTCCTCGGGGCAGCCCACGGCCGCCCCCATCGCGGCGGGCAGGCCGAAGCCCATCGTCCCCAGGCCGCCCGAGTTGATCCACTTGCGCGGCGCGGGGAAGTGGAAGTACTGCGCGGTCCACATCTGGTGCTGGCCCACGTCGCTCGTGACGATCGCCTTCCCGCCGGTGGCCTCGTAGAGCGCCTCGATCATGTACTGCGGCTTGATCTCGGAGTCCGTGGAGTCCTCGTAGCCCAGCGGATGCTGGCGGCGCCAGCCCTCGATGCGGCTCCACCACTCCTCGAGGCGGGCCGGATCGGGCGCGAGCGCGCGGTACTCGGCCGTCAGGCGCGGGAGGATGTTCTTCGCGTCGCCCACGATCGGGATGTGGGCGGGAAGGTTCTTGGAGATCTCGGCGGGATCGACGTCGATGTGGACGAACTTCGCGCGCGGAGCGAACTCCGAGAGCTTGCCGGTGATCCGGTCGTCGAAGCGAGCACCGATGGCAAGGATGAGGTCGGCCTCGTCCATCGCGTAGTTGGCCGCGCGCGTGCCGTGCATCCCGAGCATCCCGAGCCACTGCTCGTGGGGCGCCGGGAAGGCGCCGAGCCCCATCAGCGTGCAGGTCACCGGCAGGCGGTCGGAGAGCGCGAGCTCGACGAGCTCGGGACTGGCGTTCGCGGCCACGACGCCCCCGCCGGCGTAGATCACCGGCCGGCGTGCGGCGGCCAGCGCCTTGGCCGCCTGGCGGATCTGCTTCTGGTTGCCCTCCCGGGTGGGCTGGTAGCCCGGCAGGCGCACGTCGAGCACCGGCTCGTAGGGGATGTCCGCGCGCGAGAGATCCTGGGGTATGTCGACCACGACCGGCCCGGGCCGTCCCGTGCGGGCGATGTGGAACGCCTCGTGGATCGTGCGCGGGATGTCCAGCGGGTGCTGGATCATCGAGGAGTGCTTGACGATCGGCATCGTCATCCCGATCGTGTCCGCCTCCTGGAACCCGTCGGTGCCGAGAAGCTCCGTGCGCACCTGCCCGGTGATGAACACGACGGGAACCGAATCCATCATCGCGTCGCAGATCGGGGTCACGAGGTTGGTGGCGCCCGGGCCGCTCGTGCCGAACGCGACGCCGACCCGGCCCGTGGCCTTGGCGTAGCCCTCGGCCGCGTGGCCACCCCCCGCCTCGTGGCGGACGAGGACGTGGCGGATGCCCGCGTCGTAGAAGGCGTCGTAGGTGGGAAGGTTCGCGCCGCCCGGCAGGCCGAATACCACGTCGACGCCCTCGGCCTTGAGGCACTCCATGAGGGCATCGACAGCGCGCATCGTGACGTTCTCCTTCGGGCGGGTGACGGGCCGGCGCGAAGCGTTTCTGGCGCGCGCCGGAAAGCCCAGTCTAACAGGGGATTTCGAGCCTCCCGAGCGCCCGGGAGCCAACCTCAGCCCGCGTGTGCCCGCCCCGCCGGGGGCAGCGCCGACTCCGGCACGATCGCCACCTCGGGGAAGTCGAGCTCGGTGCCGCAGCGCGTGCACAGCGCGTCGTAGAGCTTGACCACCTTCCCGCAGCCCGGGCACTGGCGGCGCAGCTCGTCCTTCTCCCAGCGGGAGAGCAGTGCCGCGAGGAGGCCGATGAACGGCAGGAAGAACGAGATCGCGAACCAGAGGAAGAACGAGCTTCCTTTGATCCGGCCGACGACGCCTCCGGCCAGGCCGAAGCCCGTGAGGATCACGATGAGGGCCATGGGGCTCCCTCAGCGTACCCGCGGCGAAGCACGGCCCGGAGAGGGCCTCAGCTCCGGCACGCTCCGCACGCCCCGCGCAGCACCACGTCGTGCTCGTCGACGGCGAAGGGCACGCGACCGGCGAGCCGGTGGATCGCCTCCTCGAGCGCCGCGTCCTCGAACGGCGTCACCCGGCCGCAGGCATCGCACACCAGGTGGTGGTGATGGTCGCCGCTCGGGTGGATGGGCTCGTAGCGCGCTGTGCCCTGGCCCACCTCGAGGCGCTGCACGAGCTTGAGCTGCTCGAGCTGCTCGAGCGCGCGGTAGACGCTCGCGCGTCCGATCGCCCGGCCGTGGCGGCGCAGCTCGTCGTCGATCTCGCGCGCGGTGAGCGCGCAGGCCTGCCCGCCCAGCAGCTCGACCACCGCCCGCCGGGCGCCACCCTCGTGGTAGCCGGCGCGGTGCAGGGCGACGAGAGCGTGCTCCGCCCACCGCGGGGAGTGCTCAGCGTGCGCCATGACGTCGATGGTAGATGTGCGTAAGCAGGGCGACGACCCCGTAGTTCGCGACGAGGACGCCGGCCACCGAGGCTCCCGCCGCGGTTCGCGCCCAGTAGGAGAGATAGAGACCGCCCCAGCCGCCGAGCACCGCCAGGGCGGCGGCCAGGACGATCGTCGCGCCCATCCGGCGGGCGAGCAGCCGGGCGCTCGCCGCTGGCGCGAGCACCACCGCGAGCACGAGCAGGGTGCCGAGCGCACGAACGGCGACGAGGATCACGAGCGCCAGCAACCCGAGCAGCACCGCGTCGGCGGAGCGCACGGAGAGGCCGAGCGAGGGTGCGCCGGCGCGGTCGAATCCGACCGCGAGCAGACGCGGATGCCCGGCGCCCAGCACGAGGGCGACCACGAGCGCGAGCGCCACCGCAACCGCCAGCTCGCGGCCGCCTACGCCGAGGACGTCGCCGAAGAGGAGGTCCTGGAGGTTCGCCGGGGCGCCCCGCGCGAGCCCGAGGAGGACCCCGAGTCCGAAGAGCCCGGTGACGACCACCGCCACCGCGGCGTCTCGCCCCACCGAGCGCACCCGTCCCGCGGCGAGCAGGGCTCCGGCGGCCAGAAGCAGCCCGACCCCGCCGCCGAGCAACAGCGGCAGGCCGAGCAGCGCGGCGAGCACGAGTCCCGGCAGCAGCGCGTGGGCGAGCGACTCGGTGGTGTAGGCGAGGTCGGAGAGAACGACCCAGCAGCCGAGCGCCCCGCCCGCCGCGCCGAGGAAGGCGACCTCGACGAACGCCCGGCGCACCACCTCCTGGCTCCAGGGATCGGCGAGAAGATGTGCGAGCGGCGCCACGAGCTTCAGTGGAGGTGGTGGTGAGGGGGCAGGATCGCCCGGAAGCGCTCTCCCGTCTCCTCGTCGTCGGGAAGGTCGACGAGGCTCGCGCCGTAGGTCGCCTCGAGCACCGCGCGGCGCAGCACCTCCGCGGGTGGCCCGAAGGCGACCTGGCGGCGGTTGAGGCACAGGACCCGGTCCCACCCGCGGGCCTGATCGACCTCGTGGGTGGCGATCAGCACCGCGCGGCCTTCGCCGGCGAGGCGATCGATCAGCGTGCTCAGGGACGCCGCCGAGGAGGCATCGAGACCCCCGAAGGGCTCGTCCAGGAGAAGAACGCGCGCGTCCTGCACGAGCGCGCGCGCGATGAGGACCCGCTGCCGTTGGCCCCCGGAGAGCTCGCCGTAGGAGCGCCCGGTCTCATCTTGGAGTCCGACGGTCGCGAGCGCCGCCCGGGCCGCCTGGCGCTCCGCGCGCCCCGGACGCCGCCACCATGGCAGGTGCCCGAGGGCGCCCATGAGCGCGACCTCCTCCGCTGAGACCGGATAGTCGAGCCGCGTGCGCTCGGTCTGGGCGACCGTGCCGGTCGAGGCGCGCACCTCGAGCGTGCCGTCCGCCGGACGCAGCTCGCCGAGGAGGACGCGGAAGAGCGTCGTCTTGCCGCCGCCGTTCGGGCCGAGCACGGCGATGCGCTCACCGGCGCGGGCGGCGAAGCTCACCTCGCTGATCGCCGGGCGGCCGTCGTAGCCGGCCGCCAGCTCATCCGTGGCGAGGAGCGTCGCCTCGGAAGCGGCGCTCATCGCCCGCCCTCGGGTGCGCACCCGCGCCGGCCCCCGCTCAGTCCGCGGACGATCGTGTCGGCGTTCGCGCTCTCCATTCCCACGTAGGTCGCGCCGGGCGAGCCGGCCGCTCCGAGCGTGTCGCCGTAGAGCCGCCCGTCCGAGCGCGCGCCGGTCTGCCGCGCGATCGCGCGCGTCAGCGCCGGGTTGACCGCTCGCTCGGGGAAGAGGGCGCGCACGCGCTCCCGGCGCACGATGCGGGCGAGGCGGGCGACGTCACCCGCCGAGGGTTGCGCCTGGGTGGAGAGTGCGGGAATCACCGTGCCGACGACCTCCAGGCCGAACCGCGCGGCGAAGTAGCCGAAGGCATCGTGGTCGGTGACGAGCTTGCGCTGCTCGGGCGGCAGGGGCGCGAAGCACCGCGCGATTCCCGCCTGCAGCGCCGAGAGACGGCGCTCGTAGGTGCGGGCGTTGCGGGCGAAGAGCTCGCGGTGCGCGGGATCGGCGCGGGCGAGCGCCACGGCGATCCGCGCCACCGCCGCCCGCGCGTTGACCGGATCGTGCCACCAGTGCGGGTCGCCCGGGCGCTGCACCGGTAGCCCGGCGGAGAGCACGAGGAGCGGGGCCTGGCCGGCCTGGGCGCGCAACGGACCGAGCCAGGAGTCGAGCCCGGCCCCGCTTTCGAGCACGAGCCGCGCGCCGGCGAGCGCCTCGACGTCGCGCGGGCGCGGCTCGTACTCGTGCGGATCGGAGTTCGGCCGCAGTATCCCGTGCACGCTCACCGCGTCGCCCCCGACGGCCCGGGCGAAGTCCGCGAGCTGGGTGGTGCTCGCCGCCACCACTACTCGCCCTCCGCCGGTGGCCCCGGCGCCCTCGGGGTTCCCTGCGCCGGCGCCCGCGAGGAGGAGCCCGAGGGCCAGGGCGCCCGCTCCCGCCAGCGCGGCGGCGGGCGCGGGGACCCGCATCCCGCGAGCCAGGGTCGAGAGCGCGAAGGCCCCGCCGGAGATGACCGCGATCGTCGCGCCCGGCGGCGCGTCGAGCTCCAGGGAGAGCCAGAGCCCGCCGAGGCCCTCGGCCGCAGCGAGCGCGATCGACGCGAGCTGCCAGGCGGTGACCCCGCCGCACCATGGGCGTGTGGTCGCCGCCGGGACGACCAACAATGCGCTGGGCAGGAGCGCCCCGACCGCGGACAGGCTGGCCACCGTGGCGAGCGCGACGAGCGCGAGCAGCGCCGGAGTGAGCGCGCCGGCCGAGGAGCGAGGGCCGTCGGAGTCGAACCCCCCGGCGAGCCAGCGGGGACCGAGCGCGAAGCTCCCGGCCAGCGCGAGCACCGCGACCCCCGCGGCGAGGACCAGGTCTGGCCCGGAGATCGCGAGCAGGCTGCCGAAGAGCAGGTTCTCGACGCGCGCCCCCGAGTGGAAGACGTCGCTGGCCAGCACCACTCCGGCGGCCAGGCAGCCGACGAGGACCAGGCCGGTGGAGCTGTCATACCCCGTTCGGCGCACGCGCGCGAGCGTTCCTACGCTCGCGGCGAAGAGGGCCGCCGCACCCACGGCTCCGAGCGGCGCGGCGAACCCGAGGCCGTCGGCGAGCACGAGCCCCGGAAAGGCGGCGGTACCGACTCCGTGGGAGAAGAAGGAGAGCCCGCGCAGGACGATCCATGTGCCGAGCACTCCCCCGGCGATCGAGAGCAGAAGCACCTCGAGGAGGCCGCGCTGGACGAAGGGCAGGTGCAGGAGCTGGGTCACGGGTCTCTTCCGCGCGGGAGTTCACCCTAGCGCAGTTTGAGGTTGAGTCTCATTCTTGTCGCCGTCAGCGTGGATCAAAGCGCCCACGCTCGAGCGAACGCGAGAGGTTCCGGGCGCAAAGGTGCGCAAGGCCAGTGCATGGCGGCCTCACCCGGTCCTGGGCGGCCGATCCAACGCGAGGATGCCTCGCCTGCGCCTCATCGCCGCAACCGCCACCCTCCTCATGCTCCTGGCCTCCCCCGCCTGGGCGTCGGACGGCGGGGCGTCTTTCGGCGCGGCGCCGAGCAGCTCGCGCGCCGGGGCCAGCGGGGGCGCCGAGGCCTTCCGGCCTCCGCCGGCTCGTCCTCGCCCGCGAGCCCGTCCGCGCCCTCGTCCTCGCCCGCGCCCCAAGCCGCGGCCCCGCCCCCACCGCCGTCCCGCGCCCCCGCGCCCCCACGCTTCGCCTCCGCCACCGCGCCCGCGGCCGCCCGCCGACGCATCCCCCGGCGCCTGGGTCTTTCCCCTGCGCCCGATCTCGCTCGTCCTGCCGCCGAGCGCGTGGACACTCGACCAGGGCGTCGACATCGGCACCGTGGGCAACGCGTGCGGCTCACGGGTGATCGAGGTGGCGGTCTCCAGCGGAACGATCGTGCAGGAGGGAGTGAGCGGCTTTGGCTCCTACGCGCCGGTCCTGCGCCTCGACTCCGGGCGCTACGCGGGACGCTACGTCTACTACGGCCACGCCGCTCCCGCCCTCGTGCGCGTCGGCGCGCACGTCTCGGCCGGACAGCCCGTGGCCGAGGTGGGCTGCGGGCGCGTGGGCTTCTCGAGCGGCCCGCACCTCGAGATCGGCATCAGCGGCGCGCGCAACGTGACCTGTTGCCCGCGCTGGGGAGAGACCTCCCACGAGATGCAGGCGCTCATGCTGAGCCTCTACCGCCGCGCCCGCGGCGGCTGACCCGACCCGCCCGAGCTCAGCCCCCGCCCCCGCCTCCACACCCTCCCGCCGCACGCAGGCAGGCGAGCACCCCGGCCGCGGTCTGGCTGCGGCCCACGTGGATCCGCGGCATGGTGAGCGAAGCCAGGGAGGACTCGCTCGTGCCCCCCTGCGTCGTGACGGCGAGCGCGAACCCGGCCCGCCTGACCTCCCGCACGACGCTCGCGTCCAACCGCCCGTAGGGATACGCGAACGCCGCGACGGGATGGCCGAGCAGCTTCTGCAGATCGCGGCGCGAGCCCGCGATCTCCGCCCGCATCGCGGTGGGCGGGAGCGTGGGCAGGTCGGCGTGGGTGCGGGTGTGAGCGCCCGCGTCCATCCCCGCGCGGTCGAGCGCGCGCACCTGCGCCGGGGTGAGGAAGCCGGCCTCGTGCAGGCGACCGCTGATGATGTAGAAGGTTCCCACCATTCCCAGACGCTTCAGGACGGGCAGGATCTGGGTGACGTCGTCGGCGTAGCCGTCATCGACGGTGAGGAGCACCGGCTTGGGCGGGAGCGCTCGGCCCGCGAACAGCGCCCCGTAGAGCTGCGCCTGGGTGATCGTGCGGTAACCGGCCCGGGATACGGCTCGCATCTCCGCGGCGAAGGTGGCCGGCTCGACGGTCTCGTCGGGAATCGACTTCGTGTACTCCGTCGCGTAGGAGTGCACGCGGTGGTAGGTGAGGATCGGCACGCGGACCGTCCGCGGCACGGGCCGCTCGGGCACGGGCAGCGCCACGACCCGACGGGGAGGGACGGCGTGACGGGCTGCGGCCGACGAGGAGGGGGACGCCGACGCGGGCGACGCGGCCGGCGAAGCTCCGGGGCGCGCGCTCTCCCCGCAACCGCCGAGCGCGAGGGCCAGCGCCGCGGGCACGACGCCGAGTAGCCGCCGCGCGCTCAAGGCGCAGCGAGCGACGCGGCGGCCGCGACCGGCGCCGGCGCCGGCGCCGCCGCCTGCTCCCCGGCGCGATCGAGCGCCGGACGCATGGTCTCGGAGATCCGCCGGCGCACCCGCCACCGCGCGCCCGCGAACGCTCGGTTGGCGACGGTGGCAAACCCGGCTTCGTCGGCGCGCAGGGCGAGCAGCAGATGCGCGATCCGGTCGGCCGAGGGCAGTTCGGGATCGGGCACGCCCACGCAGTAGCAGTGGACGAGCTTCCCGCCCGGGCGCACGAGGAGGGCGCCCGCCTCGCCCACGAGCCAGACGCCGAGCGTGCCGCGCTCGATCACGAGGCCGGTCTGGGCGTGCAGCTCGCGCGCGGCGTGGCCCACGAGATCGCCGAGGAGCCCGAGCGCCACCCTCTCCGGTCCCGCGGGCGCGCGCGCCTTGCGCCGCACGACGTTCGCTCCGCGCTGCGCGTAGAGCTCGGGGATGATCCAGGCGTGCGCGAGCGCCATGAGCGAGACGGGAAACGCGAGCGGTTGAAGCGCGATGAGCAGCACGGCGGCGGCGATGAACGGCACCGTGTGCGCCACGGTGGTGAGCGTCCACAGCGTGGCCGCGTGCCCGAGCCCGCGCTCGTCTACGCGCGGGCGCCAGTAGACGCCCGCCAGCTCGGGAAGCACCTCGCTCATGACCGGCGCGAGCCCTACCCGCCGGCGATCGGGCGGCGCATGATCACGAGCGAGGCGTCGAGCGGCAGCTCGCGGACCATCTCACCCTGCCCCTCCCCCGTGGTGACCATGGCGAAGTAGCCCTGGTCGAGCTCGCGGCGGAACGCCTCGACGGCGGCCTCCACCGAAGCGGCGTCGCTGGTGCTCCACTCCGCCAACGTCGTGTGGCCGGTGCGGTCCATGCGGATGAGTCGGGACATCGAGGCCTCCTCCGAGGGGGTGAAGCGATGGGATCGGTGTTCATGGTACGCCCGTCGCGGACGCGCGTGGCCACTTGCACGGGCGCCGTCAGACCCCGAGCTTCTCGTGCACGAGGCGGGTGACCTCGCCGCCGTCGGCCCGGCCCTTGGTCTCGCGCATGACCCAGCCGATGATCGGCCCGATCGCCTTGGGGTTCCCGCCGCGGATCTTTTCCGCCGCCGCGGCGTTGGCGGCCAGCGCCTGCTCGACGATCCCGCCGAGCTCATCCTCGCCTCCGAGCGCGCCGAGGCTCTCGGCTTCGACGATCGCCGCTGGGTCGCCGCCCTCGCTCAGCAGGCGGTCGAGCACCTGGCGCGCCGCCCCCTGCGTAAGCGTCTTTGCGCGCAGCATGCCCACCAGAGCGGCGAGGGCCTCAGGCCTCGCCGGCGTGGCAGCCGGGTCCTGCTCGCCGATCCGCTGGACGAGCTCCTCGCCCACCCAGTTGGCGAGCGTCACCGCCGCGCCGTCGCCCGAGGTCACGGCCAGTCCCGCCTCGAAGTAGTTCCCGAGCTCGGCCCGGAAGGCGAGCTGGCGCGCCCGGTCGGCGCTCAGCCCGAGCTCTTGCGCGTAGCGTTCCGCGCGCGCCGCGGGCAGCTCGGGAAGCGCTTCGTGCGCCGCACTCTCCATCTCGGGAGTGAGCAGGACGGGAACGAGGTCGGGCTCGGGGAAGTAGCGGTAGTCGTGGGCCTCCTCCTTGGAGCGCAGCGCGGTGATCGCGCCGGAGGTGGGGTCGTAGTGGAGGGTCTCCTGCACCACGGGCTCTCCCGCGCGCGTCAACGCCTCCTGACGGGTGACCTCGGCCTCGATCCCCTTCTCGAGGAAGCGGAAGGAGTTCATGTTCTTGAGCTCGGTCTTGACGCCGAGCACGGGGCTGGCCTTGGGGCGGATGGAGACGTTAGCGTCGCAGCGCAGCGAGCCCTCCTCCATGTTCACGTCGGAGACCCCGAGCTGGCGCAGCGTGGTGCGCAGCAGGCCGAGCCACTCGCGCGCCTGGGCGGCGGAGCGCACGTCGGGCTCGGTGACGATCTCGACGAGCGGCGTCCCGCCCCGGTTGAAGTCCACGACGCTCTCCCCCGAGCCGTGGATCCGCCCGCTCTGGCCGACGTGGATCAGCTTGGCCGCGTCCTCCTCGAGGTGCACGCGATGGATGCGCACGTCGCCGAGGCGTCCGCGGCCGGCCAGCGGAACGTCGTACTGGGAGATCTGGTAGCCCTTGGGCAGGTCGGGATAGAAGTAGTTCTTGCGGTGGAAGATCGAGCGGGGAGCGAGCTCGCAGCCGAGCGCCATCCCGATCATCAGCCCGAGGTGCACGGCGCGCGCGTTCAAGACGGGCAGCGTGCCCGGCAGGCCGAGGCACACGGGACAGGTGTGCACGTTCGGCGGGTCGCCGAAGGAGAGCTCGCAGGAGCAGAACATCTTCGTGCGCGTCGAGAGCTGGACGTGGATCTCCAGGCCGATGACCGGCTCGAAGGCGGCGTCGGGCGCGGCGGCGAAGCTCATGCGCGCGCCGCGCTCCCGTCGAAGGCGATCGAGCACTCGAGCGCGTGGGCGGCCTGCAGGATCCGGTTCTCGCTGAACGCCGGGCCGGCGAGCTGAAAGCCCGTGGGGAGGCCGTCGCTCAGCCCGTTGGGAATGGAGATCGCGGGGATACCGGCCAGCGACATCGGAACGGTGCAGTAGTCGTTCAGGTACATCTCGAGTGGGTTGTCGGTCTTCTCCCCGAGCTTGAACGCGACGGTGGGGCTCGTCGGGGTGACCACGAAGTCGAAGCGCGCAAAGGCCGCCGCGAAGTCCTCGGCGATCTTCGTGCGCACCTTTTGCGCGCGTCCGTAGTAGGCGTCGTAGTACCCGCTCGAGAGCGCGTAGGTGCCGAGCATGATCCGCCGCTTGACCTCCGCCCCGAAGCCCGCCGCACGGGTGCGGGTGTACATCTCGAGCAGCGTCTCCCCCTCGCCCACGCGCAGGCCGTAGCGCACGCCGTCGAAGCGAGCGAGGTTGGAGGACGCCTCGGCGGGGGCGATGAGGTAGTAGGCGGCGAGGGCGTGCGGCGCGTGCGGGAGGCGAAAAGTCTCGACGCTCGCGCCGAGCTCCCGCGCGCGCGCCAGCGTGTCGTGAAAGGCGGCCAACACGCCGGCCGCGATCCCCGCCTCCTCGGAGAGCTCCTCGGGCACCCCGAGGCGCACCCCGCGCAGGTCCTCGGCGTCGGGAAGCTCGATCGGCTCGGGGAAGGCGAGCGAGGTCGAGTCGCGCGGGTCCTGCCCGACCATGTGGCCCAGGAGGAGCGCCGCGTCGGTGACGTCGCGCGTGAACGGCCCTGCCTGGTCGAGCGAGGAGGCGAAGGCGATCATCCCGTAGCGCGAGACCGCGCCGTAGGTCGGCTTGAGCCCCACGATCCCGCACAGCGCGGCGGGCTGGCGGATCGAGCCGCCGGTGTCGGTGCCGATCGCCCACGGGGCGAGGCCGGCGGCGACGGCCGCCGCGCTGCCGCCCGAGGAGCCGCCGGGCACGCGCTCGCGGTCCCACGGGTTGCGCACCGGGCCGAAGGCGGAGTTCTCGTTGGAGGAGCCCATCGCGAACTCGTCCTGGTTGGTCTTGGCGAGCAGCGCGGCACCCGCGTCGGTGAGGCGCTCGACCGCGGTGGCGGTGTAGGGAGGCCGGTAGCCCGCGAGAATCTTCGAGCCCGATTGGCTCGGGATCCCCTCGGTGCAGAAGAGGTCCTTGACCGCGAGGGGGACGCCCGCCAGCGGCGCCTCTGCCCCGTCCCCGCTCATCGGCGGAGGCTCGTCGGCGACCCACGTAAAGGCGCCGAGCTCGTCGGCGGCGGCCCGCTCGCGGTAGGCCTCGAAGAGCTCTCCCGCGTCGAGCTCGCCCGCGCGGATCCGCGCGACCGCCTCGGCCGCCGAGAGCGCGAGCGTCTCGCTCATGCGCCGGGACTCGGGACTCGAAAGCCCTCGGCCGCCACGTCGGGAGCGGAGTCCAGCGCCGCCTCACGCGGGAGCGAGGGCCTCGGCTCGTCGGGGCGCAGGGCGTTCACCAGCTCGATCACGTGCGAGGTGGGCTCGACGCCGTCGAGATCGAGCTCGCCGATCCGCTCGACGTGCTCGAGCACCGCGGAGAGCTCGCGCGTCATCCGCTCGACCTCCTCCTCGTCGAGGTCGAGCCGCGCCAGGCGAGCGACGTGGTGCACCTGCGCGCGATCGATCATGGCCCGTCGGAGTCTAGTCCCCGGCTCCGGCTCTGCCGAGCGTTTCGGCCGGCGGCTCGCCCGACGCCTCGGACCCCGGCACCGTGCGCCCGCGGGAGGTGATGACCCGCTCCGCGTGCTCGCGGGCGTCCGCGAAGGTGGTTCCCTCCTCGCGCAGCGAACGGTAGCTCCCGTAGGTGACGGCGGCGCATAGGAGCAGGCCGACCCAGGCCCCGACCCTCGGCGTGGTGAGGTGGTCGGACCCGGGCTCGTTCACCACGACACGGTAGAAGACGAGCAGGGTGAGAACGCTCCCCAGCGCGGTGAGGATCACGCTGGCGGCGATGGTCAGCGCCACCGACCGCGGCGCCGCGGCCAACGCCGCCAGGGCGACGGCGCCGAGGACGAGCAGCAGCATGAGGACGCTGAGGACGCTGAGCGCCACCCATGCGCTGGAGCCGCCCGGCCTGCCCGTAGTCCCGTACCAGTCGAGGAACAGGTCGGCGAAGAGGAGGATCCCCGCCAGCAGGGCGAGGCGCTCGCCGAGCCGCAGTCGCCGGAAGTCGAACGACATCGTCGCGGAAACCTAGCGCTCAGCTCGGGGCGCGCGCGAGCGCCTGAGCGCGTGCCGCGCTCACCGTGTTGCCCAACAGCATTGCGATCGTCATGGGCCCCACGCCGCCCGGCACCGGCGTGATGAGACCGGCGCGCTCTCGCGCGGCGTCGAAGTCGACGTCGCCGACGAGCCCCTCGGCCAGGCGGTTGATCCCCACGTCGATCACCGTCGCGCCCGGCTTGACCCAGGCGCCCTGGACGAAGCGCGGGATTCCGACCGCGGCGATCAACACGTCGGCGCGCCGACACACCGAGGGCAGATCCCGCGTGCGCGAGTGGCACACGGTCACGGTCGCGTTCTCGGCCAGAAGCAGCGCGGCGACCGGCTTGCCGACGAGGTCCGAGCGCCCGAGGACCACCGCCTCGGCGCCTTGAAGCAAGACCTCGTGGCGGCGCAGCAGCTCGATCACCCCCGAGGGGGTGCAGGGCCGCAGGCCCGGCACCCCCTGCGCGAGCCGGCCGGCCGAGATCGGCGTGAGCCCGTCCACGTCCTTGCCCGGGTCGATCAGCGCGGTGAGCGCCGAGCCGTCGAGGTGCGGCGGAACGGGGAGCTGGAGGAGGATCCCGCTCACCGCGGGATCGGCGCTCAGCGAGTGCAGGAGCTCGGCGAGCTCCTCGTGCGGGGTATCGGCGCCCAGCGGGTGGTGGATGGAAGCGATACCCGCCTCCTCGCACGCCCGGTGCTTGCCGGCGACGTAGACCGCGGAGGCCGGATCCTCGCCGACGAGCACGGTAGCGAGGCCGGGCACGACGCCCTCCGCGGCCACGAGCTCCTGCACCTCCCGGCGCACCTCCTCGCGCACGAGGCGGGCGATCTCGCGCCCGTCGATCAGGGAGGCCGCCATCAGGCGTGCGAGAGCGGCGCAAGGTCGGCGACGAACTTCCTGTCGCCGTGGTCGCGGAAGTGCAGGACGACGATCCCGCCCGGCTCGACGCCGATCACCTTCCCCACCCCGAAGGCGGCGTGACGGACGTCGTCGCCGAGCCGGTAGGCCGCGGGCGCCGCGCTCTCGTCCGCCTCGCCCCACACGGTCGCGCGCGGGCGAGCGCCGGGAAGGATCCCTCGCTCCGCGCGGTCGGTCAGGTCGGTGGGGATCTCGTCGAGGAAGCGGCTGCGCGCACCGTAGGACCTGGCTCCGAATACGTTGCGCGTGCGCGCGTAGCTCGCGTAGAGCGCGCGCCGCGCCCGCGTGATCCCCACGTAGCAGAGGCGGCGCTCCTCCTCGAGGCCGCCCTCGTCGAGCGCGCGCGAGTGCGGGAAGACCCCCTCCTCGCAGCCGATCATGAAGACGACGGGGTACTCGAGCCCCTTCGCGTTGTGCAGGGTCATGAGCGTGACGAGCCCCTCGTCGTCGCGCCGGGTGTCGGCATCGGCCACGAGCGCGATCTGCTGGAGGAACTCGGCAAGCGAGGGGTCCTCCGCCGTGCCGTCGTACTCGCGGGCGACCTCGACGAGCTCCTGCAGGTTCTCGATCCGTCCCTGGGCCTCGATCGTGCGCTCGGCCTCGAGGGCCTCGACGTAGCCCGTCTCGTTCAGCAGCTCCTCGAGGATCTCCGCGACCGGCGGATTTGACTCGACGCGCTCGCGCAGCACCCGCATGGTGCCCATGAAGCGCCCGAGCGCCTTGACCGCCGCGGTGCCCAACGACGGCACGTCCTCGGCATCGGCGGCGGCGTCCCACACGCTGATCCCCATCGTGTTCGACCATCCGATGACCCGGGCCAGCGAGGTCTGCCCGAGCCCGCGCCGTGGAGAGTTGGCCACGCGGGTGAACGCCCCGGTGTCCTGCGGGTTGACGAGGAGGGTCAGGTAGGCGACGGCGTCGCGGATCTCCGCCCGCTCGTAAAACTTCGTCCCCCCGATGACCTGGTAGCCGATCTGCGCGCGCACGAGCGTGTCCTCGAGCACCCGGGACTGCGCATTCGTGCGGTAGAAGACGGCGATCTCCGCCCGCGACGCCCCCTCGTCGACCAGGCGTTCGACCTCGCCGGCCACGTAGCGCGCCTCGGCGTGCTCGTCCTCGAGCTCGCGGACCTGGATCGCGTCACCCGCCCCGAGGTCGGTCCAGAGCGACTTGGACTTGCGTCCGCGGTTGTTGGCGACCACGGCGTTGGCCGCGGAGAGGATGGTCTGCGTCGAGCGGTAGTTCTGCTCGAGCTTGACGACGTGCGCGTCGGTGAAGTCGTCCTCGAAGTTCAAGATGTTGGCCACATCGGCGCCGCGGAACCCGTAAATGGACTGATCATCGTCACCCACGACCGCCAGGTTGCGGTGCTCGCCCGCGAGCAGCTGCAGCCACCGGTACTGCACCGCGTTGGTGTCCTGGTACTCGTCGACGAGCACCCAGCGAAACGCGCTCTGGTAGCGCTCGCGCACCTCGGGGAAGAGCTCAAGCACGTTGACCGCGCGGACGAGCAGATCGTCGAAGTCCATCGCGTTCATGCGGTGGAGCTCCTGCTCGTAGAGCCGGTAGACGTCGGCCACGGTCTGCTCGAAGAACGAGCCGACGAGCTTGCCGTAGGCGTCGGCGTCGCGCAGCTTGTTCTTCGCGTCGGAGATCTGGGAGTGGATCGCCGCCGGGGTGAAGCGCTTGGGGTCGATCCCGAGGTCGTCGATGCAGCGCTTGGTCAGGCGCCGCGCATCGGCCTGGTCGTAGATCGTGAAGGAGCGGGTGTAGCCCAGGCGGTGGGCGTCGGCCCGGAGCATCCGCGCGCAGGCGGCGTGGAAGGTCATGATCCACATCGCCCGGGTGCGCGCCCCGACGAGGAGCTCGACCCGCTCGCGCATCTCCTGCGCCGCCTTGTTGGTGAAGGTGATCGCGAGGATCTCGCTCGGCTGGGCGGCGCCCGTGGCGATGAGGTGCGCGATCCGGTGGGTGAGCACGCGGGTCTTGCCCGAGCCCGCGCCGGCGAGGATGAGCAGCGGGCCCTCGCCGTGCACCACGGCCTCGCGCTGGGGATCGTTCAGGCCCTCGAGGAGGGCGTCGATGCGCTCGGCGGGGGCGGTCTCGGGCACGGCCCGAAAACGGTAGCGGGGCGGGCGGCGTCAACCGGCCGCCGGTCCGGCGACGCCGAGCGCGAGGCCTAGAAGGGGAGCCGGGCCTCTCGCGCGCTCATCTGCTCGTTGGCTCGCGCCGCGAGACCGAGCGCGAGGTCGGGGTCGAACGTGCCGGTGGGCTTATCGCCGGGGTGGCACTGGCCGCCGGAGCGTCCGACATCGCCGATCCACATGAAGGCGTCGGCGCGAGGATCGCCGGTCAGCCTGCTCGGGCGCGGCCCGAGCGCCCGCCCGGGCGGGTTGCAGAGCACCTCGTTGCCGTAGCGCACGCGGCTCCGCGGCACGAGCGGGCCGTTGCCGTTGGCGGTCGTGTTGACCACGAAGTGCGTGCCGCGCAGAGCGCGCGAGATCCGGTCGCCGAAGCCGAGCTCCCGGCGCGTCCAGTCGAAGTGCGTCGAGTTCAGGAAGAAGCCGCGGACGTTCGCGACCCCGGCGGCCCTGAGGAGCCCCACCGTCCGACGCGCGGAGACCGCATCGGCGGCTCCCGCGTCGAGGTAGGTGACCGCGTGCGGCAGCGCGCCGAGCAGCGCGGTCGCGTAGCGGAGCTCGGCCATGCGGGTCGCGATGCCCCGGCGGCTCAGGCATGGGGTCGTGATGAGCGCGTCCTGCTCGAGGAAGATGACGGCGGGGTGGCGGCCGACTCCGCGGGCGAAGTGCGAGAGCCAGGCGCGGTAGGAGGCCGCGTCTGCCGGCGAGTCGCCGTAGCCGCCGCAGCGGATGTGCTTGAGGCGGTAGACCGCGAGCTGGGGCACCTGGCCGGGCGAGGTCCGCTCGGCGCGCTGCAGCAGCCGGCGCACGGAGTCCTCGGTCTTCGCTCCCGAGCCCGTGAACGCGCCGAAGCGCTTGGTCTCGGGCTGGCTGGCGACCTTGAGCATGAGGTTGATCTTGCCCTGCAGAGCGGGCGGGACGAGCGGCGTCTCGCGGGCGATGATCTGGGTGAAGTCCTCCCAGCTCACCTCGTCGCCGAAGACCGACGCGGCGCGCGGATTGTCATAGCCGAGCCACTGGGCGATCTGCCCGGCCGAGAGACCCCAGCGCGGACCCTCCCGCCAGAAGGACACGCCCGCCAGCGGGTTGGCGGCCGAGGTGCCTCCCCAGGGCGCGAGCGGGGTCGGATTCTGCGCCGAGGCGCTTCCGGCCAGAAGCGCGCCGAGCAGCGCGAAGGCGAGGGCGAGGCAGAGCACCGCGCGGCGGACGGCGCGAGAGGGGCGGGCGAGGATCATCGAGCGTGTTCCTAGAGGGAGTGGTTTGGGTTGTTCACCGAGAACGCCTGACGGCGACTCGAGGTTGGGAGGAGGCGTGACCGAGAGATCGGCCGCTCCACCGCAGCGCTTGAGCGGGTGGCGCGCCGGGCGACCGGTAACTACCCGCCGGCGGGATTGGGGCCCCGCACGGGGCGCAGGGGACGCACGTCCGCGCCCGGCGCCTCGGCCTCCCCGCCGGAGAGCTCGGCGACCGCGCGCTCGAGCGCTCCGATTCGGCCCGAGAGCGCCTTGATCGCGTCGGCGAGCGGATCGGGGAGGTGGACCCAATCGGCGTCGGGACCCTCCGGCCGGTGGCCGTCGACCCGCACGGGGTGGCCCGGGTTCCCGACCACGGTCGAGTTCGGCGGCACGTCGTGGATCACCACGGTGTTCGCCCCGATCTTCGACCCGTGGCCGATCCGGATCGGCCCGAGGAGCTTTGCCCCCGATCCGATCGTCACGTTGTCCTCCACCGTCGGGTGGCGCTTGCCGGTGGCAAAGCCGGTGCCGCCCAGCGTCACTCCCTGGTAGAGCGTGACGCTGTCGCCGATCTCCGCCGTCTCGCCGATCACCACGCCCATCCCGTGGTCGACGAAGAAGTCCTCCCCGATGAGGGCGGCGGGGTGTATCTCGATCCCGGTGAGCGCCCGCGACGCGGTGGAGATCGTCCGCGGCACGAGCGGGACGCCCGCGTCGCGGAGCGCGTGCGCGAGGCGGTGGGAGAGCAGCGCGTGGACGCCGGGCCACGTGGCGAGGATCTCGCCCCAGCCGGCGCCCCGGGCGGCGGGATCGCGGTCCTGCGCGGCGGCTACGTCGCGACGGAGCTCGCCGGCCACGCGGGCCAAGGTTCCGAGGCCGAGCATGAGGAGCCCGCAGCCTAGCGGGCCAGCCGGGTCGGCCGGGTCGGGCTCCCCTCAGGGCGCGAAGAACGGAGTGGAGACGTAGCGCTCGCCCGAGTCGGGCAGGATCGTGACGATGCGCCGGCCCCGTGAGTCGGGGCGCCGGGCGATCTGCAGCGCGGCCCACGCCGCCGCCCCGGCCGAGATGCCGGCGAGGATGCCCTCCCGCCGGGCGAGCGCCCGCGCGGTCTCGAGCGCATCCTCATCGGAGACGGCGATCACCTCGTCGAGCACCTCGCGGTTCAGGACGGGAGGCACGAAGCCCGCGCCGATCCCCTGGATCTTGTGCGGTCCCGGCGCGCCGCCCGAGAGCACCGGAGAGCTCGCCGGCTCGACCGCGACCACCCGGCATCCGGGCGCGCGCGCCTTGAGCACCTCCCCCACCCCGGTGATCGTCCCCCCGGTCCCCACCCCGGCGACGAAGACGTCGGGCGGCTCGCCGTCGAGCGCGGCGAGGATCTCCGGCCCGGTCGTACGGCGGTGGGCCTCAGGGTTGGCGGGATTGGCGAACTGCTCGGGCAGAAATACGTCCTCGCGCGTGGCGAGGGCGCGCGCCGCCTCGACGGCCTCGTTCATCCCGCCGAGCGACTCCGTCACCTCGACGCGCGCGCCGTAGAGGCGCAGAAGCCCCTCGCGCTCGCGGCTCATCCCCTGGGGAAGGGTGAGGACGAGCTCGTAGCCCTTGGCCGCGCACACGAAGGCGAGCGCGATCCCCGTGTTGCCGCTCGTGGCCTCGACGATCGTGGTGCGTCGGGGCTCGATCCGCCCCTCGGCCTCGGCCGCCTCGATCATCGCGATGCCGATGCGGTCTTTGAGGCTCCCGCCCGGGTTGAAGGACTCGAGCTTGGCGTAGAGCGCGACGCCCGCAGCGGCGGGCTCCTCGGCCTCCCCCACCATCCGCGTGAGCTCGACCATCGGCGTGCGCCCGACGTAGGCAGCAATGTTGACCGGGATTGAGGCCATTCGGCGTACAGTACCCGCGCCCGCGAGAGGTCTCGCGGAGGGGCTACCCCCGGGTAGCCGCACGCGCACACCTCCCTCCGGGTGCCCCGCGCTTCGGAGTGCTTTCCTGTGAAGACGATGGAAGCGCCCGAGCTGGCCCGCCCCCGCCTGCGGGGCGTCTCGCACCAATACGCGTTCTTCGCCTCGCTCGCGCTCGGGGTCGCGCTCGTCGCCACCGCGCCGCCGGGCTGGGCCACCGCCGCGTGCGCGGTCTACGCCTCTGCGGTCTGTTCGGCACCAGCGCGCTCTACCACCGGATCTCCTGGACTCCTCGGGGGCGTCGCCGCATGCGCCGGGTCGACCACTCGATGATCTTCGTCCTGATCGCGGGCACCTACACGCCGGTCGCGGTGCTCGCGCTACGGGGCACGACGCAGGCGGCGATCATCGCGCTCGCCTGGGGCGGTGCCCTCGCGGGCGTCGTGCTGAAGCTCATCTGGGTCGACGCGCCGAAGTGGCTCGGGGCGGCGATCTACGTGGCGCTCGGGTGGGTGTCGGTGATCTGCCTCGGGCAGCTCGCGGCGGCCACGGGCCTCCTCGCCGTGGTCGGGTTCGCCGCGGGCGGCGTGCTCTACACGACCGGGGCGGTGATCTACGCGCTCGGCAAGCCCAACCCGTGGCCCGGAATCTTCGGGTATCACGAGGTCTTCCACGCTCTGGTGATCGCCGCCGCCGCCCTGCATTACGCGGTGATCGCGCTGCTTCTCGTGCCGGGGAGCTGAGACCCCCGGCCCATCAGATGTAGTACATCGGGGCCGTCGCGGCCCGCGCCTCCTCCTCGATCACCTCGCCGAGCGTGCGAGCGGCCAGCACGGCGCGCGTCGCCTCCGCGGCGGCGGCGAAGATGCCCTCGGCGCCCGGACCGACCGCGCCGTCGAGGAGCTCGACGATCTCGAGCACGGTGATCTCGGCCGGGTCGCGCGCGAAGACATAGCCCCCCTTGACCCCCCGCTGGGAGCGCAAGATCCCGGCGCGGCGCAGCACCGCGAAGAGCTGCTCGAGGAACTGCACCGGGATGTCGCGGCGGCGGGCGAGCTCGCCGATGGGGACCGGGCGCTCCCCCGACGCGCCGCCGAGCCGGCCGAGCTCGGCGAGCGCGCGGACCGCGTAGGGAGACTTGGTGGTGATCGAGATCATGGCGTGCGCAGAGCGGCTCCTGCCACGCTCGATCGTATGTCACGCGCCGCTCGGCTCAAGCCGCCGTGCGTCTCGGTTGGGCGCCCAGGCGCGCGCGGCGCGCCTAAATCCAGCCGCGCTCGGCGGCCATGAGCACGGCTTGCGCGCGGTCGACGGCGCCGAGCTTGCCGTAGATGTTGTGCAGGTGGGTGCGGACGGTGCTCGTGGAGAGGTCGAGCTCGCGGGCGATCTGCTTGTAGACCTTGGCTTCGGAGAGCCGCCGCAGCACGTCCATCTCACGCGAGGAGAGCGGGCACGGGTCGACCTGCCGCGGGCGCCCCCCGGAGGAGGGATAGGGAAGGTCGTACATGACGCTGCGCAGGGGGGCGGGCTCGAGGCCGACCTGCCGGGCGCTAGCGAGCAGCTCGCTCGGAGAGACGGGGCTGCCCTGCGTGTAGTGCGCGAGCATGTCGGCCAGGCGGACGAGCGCGGCGTCGCCGGTGGGCTCCCCGGAGTGATGGCGCTCGATCGCCGAGGCGATCGACCCGGGCAGGCCCCATCGGCGCGCGAGGACGCCGCCGACCAGGGCGTGATCCACCCCGAGCTCACTCTGCTCACGGCGCAGGCGCTCCTCCGGCGTGCGGGCGTCCTGATGGATCTGACGGGGATAGCCGGGATAGGCGTGGACGAGCACGAGCTTGCCGATGTCGTGCAGGAGCGCGGTGACCATGAGCCGGTCGCGATCGGGGTAGCCGATCTCGCTGGCGATCCGGTCCGCGGCGCGCTGCGTAGCGACGCCGTGCAGGCGGAAGCGCTCGGGCATGCCCTCCCAGACTCCACCGCGCTCGAAGAAGTCGAAGGTGCGGGCTCGGTGCGCGAGCGCCTGCACCGCCTCGGGGGAGAGGAGCTCGACGGCCTGCACGACGCTGTCCACCTGGCCGCGCTGGCGTCCCTCCAGCCGGTTGGCGAGCCGCAGCACGGCGATCGCGAGCGCGACGTCGGACTCGACCGCGCAGACCACCTCGGCGGGCGAGGGGCGCTCCTGGGTGAGGAGCCGCAGCACCCGATTGCGCGACTCCGCGAGGACGGGGAAGGCCTCGAGCGCCTCGAAGGCGGCGGTGAGCCGGCGGCCGTGGCCCTCGTTGCGCGGAGGGGGCGCCGGCGAAGACCGCGGAGCAGAGGCGACGTCGCTCGGAGCGGGCGCGGCGGAGAGGGCGGGGAGCGTGGACACGGGCGGAATCGTTCCTGGAGTCGGGGGAGGCCGGTCCGCATCCATGCGTGCCAGCGGGCTGGGAGAGGTATCGGCACTCCGTCCGCGTCGGTTTAGGGTTTCATGTCGCCGAGGATCGCCTGAGCGCGCACGAGCGCGGCGTCGATGCGCCGCAGCGACTCCTCGGGCCCGAGCACGGCCAGGCTCTCGAAGATACCCGGAGAAACGGTGCGTCCCGCGAGGGCCACCCGTACGGGCTGGAAGATCTCCTTGGGCTTCACGCCCCGGGACTCGACCACGCGGCGCAGCGCAGACTCGATCGGGTCGAGCTCCCACGGCTCGGTGGCCGCGAGAGCGCTGCGCGCCGCTCCGAGGGCCTCAATCGCCTCCGGCGCGCCGAGCACGCGCCCGAACGCTTCGGGGTCGTCGGCCGGCCCGTCCCAGAGGAACCCGGCGAGCGGCCAGAAGTCCGCGAGCGTCTGGATCTTCTCCCGCGAGATCGCCACCGCGCCGTCGAGGTCCGCGTGACCGGTGAACGCCTCGAGGCGGCGGGTGAGCTCGGGCTCGGTCAGCTCACGGAGGTAGAGCCCGTTCAGGTGGCGCAGCTTGCGCTCGTCGAAGACCGCCGAGCCGCGCGAGACGCGCTCGAGCACGAAGCGCTCGGCGAGCTCCTCGCGGGTGAAGCGCTCGCGCTCGGGATCGAAGCCCGCGCCGAGCAGCGCGATGTAGTTGACCACCGCCTCGGGTAGGTAGCCCGCCTCGCGCAGCTCCTGGACCGACGCCGCGCCGTGGCGCTTTGAGAGCTTCTTGCCGTCGGGACCGTGGAGCAGCGGCAGATGGGCGTAGATCGGCGGCTCGGCGCCCAGGGCCTCGATGACGAGAAGCTGCTTGGGGGTGTTCGAGAGGTGGTCGGCGCCGCGGACCACGTGGGTGATCTCCGCGTCGAGGTCGTCGACCGCGACGGCGAAGTTGTAGAGCACGGATCCGTCGGCGCGCGCGATCACCGGGTCGTCCATGTGGGCATGCTGGAACTCCGTCGCTCCCCGGATCACGTCGTGCACCACCGAGGAGCCTTCCCCGGGCACCCGCAGGCGCACGGCGCCCTCGCCGCCGGGGTCCGGCTCGCCGCGGAAGCCGCGCGCGTCGCCGTGCTCGCGCTTCCAGGCGGCGACGTCCTCCCCCGTCGCCTTCGAGCGGTAGGCGTGCCCGGAGTCGAGGAGCTGAGCGAGCGCCTCCGCGTGGCGCTCGCCGCGCGCGGACTGGAAGATCGGCCCCTCGTCCCACTCCAGGCCCAGCCAGCGCAGCGCGTCGAGGATCTGCTCGACGTTCGCGGGGGCGGATCGCTCGCGGTCGGTATCTTCGATCCGCAGCACGAGGACCCCCCGACCACCGGCTGCGCCGGCGGTGCCCGGGGCGCGGGCCAGGAGCCAGTTGTAGAGCGCGGTCCGGGCGCCGCCGATGTGCAGCGCGCCGGTCGGAGAAGGAGCAAAGCGGACCCTCATGGACGTGCAAGTATGCTGATCGGCGCTCACGTCTCACCTGCCGGCGGTCCGGCCCGGGCGGTTGAGCGCGGCGCCGAGCGCGACTGCCGCGCGATCCAGTTCTTCAACCAGAACCCACGCGCGTGGAAGCCGCGCGAGTACTCGCCCGATGAGATCGCGAGCTATCACGCGGCGTTCGACGCGTCCGAGCTCGACGCGCTGCTGATCCACGCCGTCTACCTGCTCAACTGCGCCAGCGAGGACCGCGACATCCTCGAGAAGTCCCTCGTCTCGCTGATCTCCTCCCTGGGCGCGGGCTCCGCGCTCGGCGCCCGCGCCGTGGTGCTCCACCCGGGCTCGGCGCTGGGGGGCGACTCCCGTGCCGCGATCCGCCGCGCCGGCGCGGCGATCGGGCTGGCGCTCGCGGAGAGCGACGGCTGCGAGCTGCACCTCGAGAACACCGCGGGCGCGGGCGGCACGCTCGGGCGCTCCTTGGAGGAGCTCGCCGCGCTCCTCGAGGCCGCGGGTGGCGATGAGCGCCTCGGCGTGTGCCTCGACTCATGCCACCTCTACGCCTCGGGCTACGACGTCCGCACGGCCGAGGGGCTCGGCGCGGTGCTCGACGAGTTCGACCGGGTGGTCGGGCTCGAGCGACTTGGCTCCCTGCACCTGAACGACTCGCAGGCGCCGCTGGGCGCGAACGTCGACCGCCACGCCAACGTCGGGGAGGGCGAGCTCGGCGAGGAGGGCTGCGCCGCCTTTCTCTCCGAGCCCCTCCTCGCCGGCCTGCCCTGCGTGCTCGAGACCCCGGGGGCCGACCGCAAGGGCCCGAGCGCCGCGGATCTCGCGCACGTGGCCGCGCTGCGCGAACGCGGCCTCGCTGCGCGCGCGACGCGCTGAAGAGCGCCTACCGCCTGCCCTACGCCGCCGCGCCGAGCGCGGGACCCAGCAGCTCCGAGAGCTCGGAGCGGAGGCTCGCGCACGGCGCCACGCGAAAGCCCGGGCCGAGCCTGAGGCGCCGGGGGCCGCTGGAGGTGCGGACCTCGAGGACGACGTCGGAGGGACCGGGGAAGCTCTCGAGCACGCCCTTGAGCTCCTCGAGCACGGCGGCGGGCAGCGCGGTGGCGTCGAGGCGGAGCTGAAGCGCCTCGGGCCCGGCAGCGCGCTGGCTCGCGCGCGCCTTGGCCTCCTCGAGCTCCTCCGGGGTTGGCGCGAAGGGCTCGGCTTCCTGCACCACCAGGCAGGTCTTGCCCGCCTCCTTGTGGTCGACCTTCCCGCGCACGAGCACCACCGAGTCCACGCCGAGGGCGCCCTCGTAGGCCGCGAGCGCCTTGCCGAAGACGAGGATCTCCACCGCCCCCTCGAGGTCGTCGAGGGTCGCGAACATCATCGGGTCGCCCTTCTTCGTGCGGATGCGCTTGGCCTGGGCGATGATCCCGCCCGCGGTGACCCAGTCGCCGTCGCGGCGCTCCCCGAGCTCGGAGACGGGGCAGTCCACCTTGAGGCGCAGCGCCTCGCGCAGGGGCTTGAGGGGGTGCGCGGAGATGAAGAGGCCGATCGACTCCTTCTCCACCGCGAGCAGCTCCGCCTGATCGAACTCCTGGGACGGGATCGGCGGATGGCTCGGGGCCGCGAACGCGCTCGCCGCGTCGCTGCCGGCGTCTGCCCCGCCGCCGAAGTCGAAGATCGACCCCTGGCCGATCTGCGCGTCGAGCTGAGCCTTCTGACCGGCGCCCTGGGCCTGCTCGAGCACGGCGAGCATGCCGAGCCGGGTGGCGCCCGTGGAGCCGAACGCCCCGCACTTGATGAGCGCTTCGATCGCCTTCTTGTTCACGCAACGGCAGTCGACCCGGGCGCAGAAGTCCCACAGGGAGGTGAAGGGACCGGCCTGCGCGCGGGCCTCCTTGATCGCCTCGACCGCCTGGAAACCGACGCCCTTCACCGCGTCGAGCCCGAAGCGGATGTTCCCCTCGACCACCATGAACTCGTGGTCTGACTCGTTGACGTCCGGCGGGAGGATCTCGATCCCCATCTGCTCAGCCTGCGCGGCGAAGAACGGCACCTTGTCCTTCGTGTCCATGACGGAGGAGATCAGGGCGGCCATGTACTCGGCCGGGTGGTTGGCTCGCAGCCAGGCCGTGCGGTAGGAGATCAGCGCGTAGCAGGCGGCGTGGGAGCGATTGAAGGAGTAGTCGGCCGACTTCTCGTTGGTCTGCCACAAGAGCTCGGTCACCGCCGGGCTCGTGCCCGAGGCCGCGCACCCCTCGAAGAACTCAGGCTTGAGCTTGGCCATCGCCACGCGGTTCTTCTTGCCGATCGCCTTGCGCAGGTCGTCGGCCTTGGCGCCCGAGAAGCCCGCGAGCTCCTTGGCGACCCGCATCGCCTGCTCCTGGTAGAGGATCACGCCTTTGGTCGACTCGAGGATCGGGCGCAGCCGCTCGTCGGGGTAGGAGATCACCTCGGGGTCGCGCTTGCCGCGCGCGTAGGTTGGGATCTGGTCCATCGCGCCGGGCCGGTAGAGGGCGACGAGCGCGACAAGGTCGTCGAACTCGGTGGGACGCACCTTCTTGAGCGCCTCGCGGATCCCCTCGGACTCGAACTGGAAGACCCCCACCGAGTCGCCGCGCGCGAGCATCTCGTAGGTCTTCGCGTCATCGAGGGGCAGTCCTGACATGTCGAGCCGCTTCGCCTCGGAGGAGCGCTCGACGATGTCGAGCGCGTCCTCGATCACGTCGAGGTTGCGCAGGCCGAGGAAGTCCATCTTGAGCAGGCCGATCTCCTCGATCGGCTTCATCGAGAACTGGGTGACCGTGCGGTAGACCCGGTTGCCGTGCTCGTCGACCTGGTTGGCGTCGGCGAGCTGGAGGGGCACGATGTCGGTCAACGGCCGGTCGGCGATGACCACGGCGGCAGCGTGGATCGAAGAGTTGCGCACGATCCCCTCGAGGCCCCGCGCGACCTCGACGATCTGCTTGGCGGTCGGGTCCTCGGCCACCGCGCGGGCGAGCTCGGTGCCGTCCTTGAGGCAGTCCGCGAAGGACGGCGGGCGGCCCATGATCGGGTCGGGGATGAGCTTGGCGAGCCGGTCACCCGCGCCGTAGTCGTGGCCGAGGACGCGGGCGGCGTCGCGTGTGGCCGCGCGCGGGTACATCTTGCCGAAGGTGACGATCTGGGCGACGGACTCCTTGCCGTACTTCTCGGTCACGTAGCGGATCACCCGCTCACGCCCGCGGACGGAGAAGTCGATGTCGATGTCGGGCATCGACACCCGCTCGGGGTTGAGGAAGCGCTCGAAGAGGAGGTCGTAGCGCAGGGGGTCCACGTCGGTGATGCGCAGGGCGTAGGCGATGATGGAGCCCGCCGCCGAGCCGCGCCCGGGCCCGACCGCGATGCCCTCGTCCTTGGCGTACTTCACGAAGTCCCAGACGATCAGGAAGTAGGCGTTGAAGCCCATCCGGCCGATCACCCCGAGCTCCATCTCGGCCCGCTCGCGCGCCGCGGCGGAAATCGGGTCGCCGTAGCGCCCGCGCAGCCCCTCCTCCACGAGCGCGCGTAGGTACTCCTCCTCCGAGCGGCCCTCGGGGGTGGGATAGCGCGGGATGAGCTGCTTGCCGAGCTCGATGCTCACGTCGCAGCGCTCGGCGATCTCGAGCGTGGTGGGGAGCGCCTCGGGCCACTCGGAGAACGACGCGGCCATCTCCTCGGAACCTTTGAGGTAGAACTCGTTCGTGTCGAAGGTCATCTTCGGCTGGGCGAGCGTCGACTTGGTCTGGACGCACAGCAGCGCGGTGTGGTGGTGGTAGTCCTCGCGGGTCAGGTAGTGGACGTCGGCGGTGCCCACGAGCGGGCGGCCGACCTCGCGCGCGATGCGGACGATCCCCTCGTTGACCTTCTCCTGATCGGCGAGGCCGTTCTTCTGGACCTCGAAGTAGACCTGTTCGGGGCCGAAGGCCTGCAGCAGCTCGTCGGCGTGCGCCCGGGCCTCGGCGGGCCGGTCGCCGAGCAGGCGCTGGCAGAAGCGCGACTGCAGGCAACCCGTTAGCACGATGACCCCGGCGGCGTGGCGCGCGAGGAGCTCGAGGTCGACGGAGGGCTTGCCGCGGTGCAGCCCGTCGAGGAACCCGGCGGAGGAGAGCTTGACCAGGTTGCGGTAGCCCTCGTCGGTCTCGGCCAGCAGCGTGAGGTGGTTGCGCTCGACTCGTCCCGAGGGGCGGGCGCGGTGGTCCTCGACGACGTAGACCTCGCAACCGAGAAGCGGCTTGACGCCGTGCCGGGCCGCCGCCTGATGGAGCTCGACCGCGCCGTTCATCACCCCGTGGTCGGTCAGACCGAGCGCCGGCTGCCCGAGGGCCGCCGCCCGCGCGGCCAGCGCGTCGATCTTGCATGCCCCGTCGAGGAGGGAGTACTCCGAGTGGACGTGGAGGTGGGCGCAGGCGGGGGAGCTCACAGGCAGAGGCATCGTAGGAGCCGGCGCGGATGGCGCGGACAGGCTCCGGTCGCTCTTTGCGGGTTGTCCGCCGAGCCGTTCAGGACTGCGCGCGGGCGAGCCAGCCCTGCAGCAGCGCGAACGCGGCGGGGTCGCCGCCGAGCGCCGCGTCCTCGCCGGCGGGCAGGGGCGCGCCAGCGAGCACGGGCAGCAGAGCGCCGCGGCGGCAGAACACGGAGGCGGCGACGGGCCCCGCGGGCGGCGAGCCGCTGACCGCGAGCGGTTGCCCGTCGCCCACGCTCACCCAGGCCCGGGAGCCGCCGAGACCGGTGGTCTCGTGGAGGATCGTGAACGCATGACCCGCCGTCCACGCCGGTTCGACCCCGCGTGCGAGGAGCCGGTAGGCGAGCTCGGGGCCCAGATCGACGCCGAGCTCGGCAAGCCCGGTCAGCGTGAGGGGTGCGCGCACGAGGCGCTGGAGGACCGCTGCGTGTACGCGGCGCCCGCGGAGCCGCACCCGAGCGGGCGCCCGGATCCGGCCGACCCCCTCGGCGGCGGCGAAGGCGCCGAGCGCCGCGGGATCGGCGCGCAGGCGGAAGTCGATCGTGCCCCGCTTGGCGCGAGCGCCGATCGATTCGACGCTCGTGCGTCCCGGCGCCGCGCGAACGAGCAGCCGCCCCGCATCGGGCAGGGTGAGCTCGAACGCGGTCGGGCGCTCGACCACGCCGGCGAGGGCGGGTAGGAGCCCGAGGAGCACATCACCCGCGACGGCGGGCTCCTCGGCGGCGAGCCGGGCGAAGGCAGCGGGGAACCAGGGGGCCGCCCCCGGGTCAGAGGCACGAGACGCGGGCTCGGACTCGGGCGTCGCCTCGGCCGGCGACGAGGCCGCGTGGAGCTCCTCCTCGCGCCGCGCGGCTTCGCGCAGCCGGACGCGGGCGGCCTCGAGGCGCTCGGCGATGGGCTCTCGCTCCGAGGGCTTCGCAGACGCAGAGAGGGCGGCGGCCCGGTCGGCGAGCTCGGTCAGCTCAGGGTCCGGGAGAGTCGCGGGTACGGGAGACGGCGGGGCGGGCGCGGGCGTCGCGAGCGCGGCGAGCTCCGCGCGCAACTCCGCCACGGCGGCGTGCGCACGGGCGGTGAGCGTGCGCTCCGCGCGAAGCGCCTCCTCGGCCTGGGCCCAACCCGCCCGGACCCGATCGAGATCGCTCGTGTCGCGCTCGCTCGCGCGACGCGCCTCCGCGAGCCGCGTGGCTGCCTCCTCCGCGAGCGAGCGTGCTTGGGCGAGCAGACGCTCCGCTCCGGCGCTCGCCCCCGCCTCGGCGCTCGTGCGCGCGCGACCCTCGGCGGCGAGCAGGCGCGCCGCCGAGGACCGGTCGGGAGCAGCAGGGATCGGGCGCTCGAGCGCGAGGACCGGTCCCGACGCGCGAAAGACGACCCACTCGGCTCCGGGAGCCTGTGCGGAGCTCGTCGCCCCTGGGGTCGAGCGCCGCCGGCTCGCGCCGGCGGCCGCGGCCGCGTGCTCGGCCTCGGCCACCCGCCGCCGCAGGCGAACGACGTCCTGCGCGAGCTCGCGCGCGACCCGTCGCGCCGCGTGCGCGCGCTCCCGCGCCCGACTCGCCTCGGTCTCGGCCGCTCGGACCCGCTGCGCCGCCTCCTCGGCGATCTCCGCGCCGGCGCGGCGCTCGGCGTAGGCCTGCTGCTCGGCCGCGCGGCGCGCCCGTTCGTGCTCGGCGACCTCGGCCTCCGCGCGGGCCGGCGCCTCACGCGCGCTCTCGAGCTCGCGCTCCATCCGGCTGAGCGCGGAGGAGAGCTCGCCGGCCAGGGCATCGGCCTCCGCCGCGCGACGGGCCTGCATCTGCTCCCCGAGCTCTGCCCGCCGCGAGCGCCGCTCCGCCAGCACGGCGCGGTCGATAACGGTGCGCTCGGGGCGCTCGCCGGGGCTGGGGTCGGGGCCGCTCACCTCCCGGACGCTAGCCCGGCGCGCGGACGCCTCAGGCGTGTACTACGAGGCGCCGGAGGCGCCGCGACGCTGCGCGGCGATCAGCCCGCCAATGGCGGCCGCCACCGCCGAGGCGGCGCCGACCTTGCGCGGGGCCGAGCCGTAGCGCCGGCGCAGATACCACTTAGCGCCCTTCCACACGACCACCCCGAGAAGTCGATAGCCCATGGACCGAACCCTACTCCGATCGATCGTCCTGGTGCACCCGCCACGCCATCCGCGACTGGAGCGACCAGAGCTCGATGAACCCCGGAGAGGCGTGCTGGGAGAAGAGCCCGCCCGAATCGGCGAAGGAGGCGAGGGCGGCGTCGTACACCGCGTGGGGCGACTCGCGGGTGACCACGCGGGCGAGGCCCTTGTAGAGCTTCAAGCCGATCGTGCCGGTCACGTGCCGACTGACCGACTCCATGTAGGCGTCGAGGTCCGAGCGCAACGGCTCCCACCACAGACCCGCGTAGACGAGGTAGGCCCAGCGCCGGTCGAGCTCGGGCTTGAACTGGTTCTGGTGGATCGTGCCCACGAGCCGCTCGAGCTCCTGGTGGGCCGGCAGGATCAGCGCCGCGGCGGGCACCTCGTAGATGTCGCGCACCTTGAGCCCGACGATCCGATCCTCGATGTGGTCGACGATCCCCACGCCGTGGCGCGCGCCGATCTCGCCCGCCCGCTCGAGCAGCTCGACGAGCCCGAGGCGCTCGCCGTTCAGACTCACCGGCACGCCGGCCTCGAAGCCGATGAGCACCATCTCGGGCTCCTCGGGTGCCTCCTCGGGTCGCGTCACGAGCTGGAAGACGTCGTCCTCGGGCGCGTGGGAGAGATCCTCGATCCACTTCCCCTCCGAGGAGCGGCCCCACAGGTTGTCGTCGATGGAGTAGGGCGCGGCCTCGGTGCCGCCCTTCACGGGGATCCCGTGCTCGCGGGCGTAGGCGATCTCCTCCTCGCGGCCCATCTGCCACGTGCGCACGGGGGCGATCACGCGCAGCTCGGGAGCGAGCGTGGCGATCGTCGTCTCGATGCGAACCTGGTCGTTGCCCTTGCCCGTGCACCCGTGGGCGATCGTGTCGCACCCGGTCTCCCGCGCGACGTCTACGGCGAGCTTGGCGATGAGCGGGCGCCCGAGCGCGGTGAAGAGCGGGTAGCCGCCCCCGTAGAGGGCATTGGCCTTTATCGCGGGGACGACGAAGTCGTGGGCGAACTCCTCCCGCGCGTCGATCACCCGGCAGTCGATCGCACCCAGGTCGAGCGCCTTGCCGCGCACGACCTCGTAGTCCTCCCCCGGCTGGCCGAGGTTGACGGTGAGCGCGACGACCTCCGCGCCGTACTCGTCCTGGATCCACTTGAGCATGACGCTCGTGTCGAGGCCACCCGAGTAGAGCAGGAGGACGCGGCCGACCTCCGCCGGATCGGCCTCGTAGGAGGCGATGCGCGCGCCGCCCGTGACCGGGGCGATGCGGTGGACCTCGGTGCGCTCGAGGCTGGGCGGGTGCTCGTCGGCCATGGCGGCCGGAAGCCTACGCGAGCGCCGCCATCGGGCGTCGGCGTGGAGGGAAGCGGTGCTGTTCACGCAAGCCCGCGACGCTCAACCCAGCAGGGTCCGGAGCCGCCCCAGCGCGTCGTCGACCTCCACCTCGCTCACGACGAGCGGCGGGAGGAAGCGCACCGTGCTCGGCCCGGTCGCGTTCAGCACCAGCCGCTCCTTGCCGAGCGCGCGGCGCACGAGCTCGGGCGCCCCGCCGTCCTTGAGCTCGGCGGCGACCATGAGTCCGCGGCCGCGCACCGAGCTCACGCCGCGCAGTTCGGCGAGGCCCTCGGCCAGCCTCACCCCCAGCTCCCGCACGCGCTCGAGCAGCGCGGGGTCGTCGAGGACGTCAAGCACCGCGAGCGCCGCGACGCACGCGACCGGGCCGCCGGCGAACGTCGTGCCGTGGTCGCCGACCTCGAGCACGCCGGCCAGCGCCGGTCCGGTGACCAGAGCCCCGATCGGCAAGCCACCGCCGAGGCCCTTGGCCAGCGTCATCGCGTCGGGCACCACGCCAACCTGCTCGTAGGCCCACAGCGTCCCGGTCCGGCCCATCCCGCACTGGATCTCGTCGAAGATCAGCGCGGCGCCGACCGAGTCGCACGCCTCTCGCGCGGCCTGGAGCACCGCGACGGGAAGCGGATGGATCCCCGTCTCCCCCTGCACGGGCTCGAGCAGCACCGCCGCGGTGCGCTCGCTCACCGCGGCGCGCAGCGCGTCCGCCTCCGGGGCAACCACGACGAACCCGGGCACGAGCGGCGCGAAGGGCGCCTGCTTGGACTCCTGCGGCGTGGCCGAGAGCGCGCCGTAGGTGCGGCCGTGGAACGCGCCGTGGACGACGACGATCTCGCCGCGCGGCCGGTGCTTGCGCGCGAGCTTCAGCGCCGCCTCGACTGCCTCGGCGCCCGAGTTGGTGAAGAAGACCTTCCCCCCCAACGAGCGCTTGGCGAGGCGCTCGGCCAAGCGCATCCCCGGCTCGGTGTAGAAGAGGTTGCCCGCGTGCATGAGCCGCCCGGCCTGCTCACGCACCGCCTCCACCACCGCGGGATGCGAGTGGCCGACGTTCAGCACGGAGATCCCGGCCAGGAAGTCGAGGTAATCGCGGCCCTCGTCGTCCCAGAGCGTGCAGCCCTCCCCGCGCACGAACGCCACGGGCTGACGCGCGTAGGTCGCCATGACGTGCTCGCGCTCGAGGCGCTGGAGCTCGGCCAGCCCCGAGCTCACGCCGCCGGCCTGACCTTGGTACCGATGCCCGCGTCGGTGAAGAGCTCGAGCAGCAGGGAGTGCGGCGTGCGGCCGTCGACGATGTGGGCGTGGCTCACCCCGCCGTGGATCGCCTCCAGGCACGCCTGGAGCTTCGGGCGCATGCCGCCGGCCACTCCGGAGAGCGCGGCCTCGACCTCGTCGGCGCCCGCCTCGGAGATCACGCTATCCGGGTCGGAGGGATCGCGCAGCCAGCCCGGCACGTCGGTGAGGAACATCACCTTGTAGGCGCGCAGCGCGCGCGCCACGGCCCCGGCCGCCTCGTCGGCGTTGATGTTGTAAGAAAGGCCATCGCGATCGGAGCCGACCGAGGCCACGACGGGGATGTAGTCCTGCGCGACGTGGTTGAGCACGTCGACGTCGACCCGCTCGATCCGTCCCACGAAGCCGATGTCCTCCCCCCCGGGCGCGGTCTGGCGCGCGGCCTGGAAGAGGAGCCCGTCGTCGCCGCACACCCCGACCGCCCGCTGACCGTGGCGGTTCAGGCGCAGGACGATGTCCTTGTTGACCTTGCCGACGAGCACCATCTTGGCGATCTCCACGGTCGCCGGATCGGAGACCCGCAGGCCGCTCACGAACTCCACCGGCAGCCCGAGGCGCTCCATGTAAGCGGTGATGTCGGGGCCGCCGCCGTGCACCACGACGGGGTTCAGCCCGACGTACTTGAGGAGGACCACGTCGCGCGCGAAGTCCTCGCGCAGCGCCGGGTCGCTCATCGCCGCCCCGCCGTACTTGATGACCACCGTGCGCCCGTGGAACTCCCGGATGTAGGGGAGCGCCTCGAGCAGGGTCCCCACGTCGCGCATCAGGACGTGTACTCCGCGTTGATCGAGACGTACTCGTGGGAGAGGTCGGAGAAGAAGACCTCGGTCTCCGCGCCCTCGCCGGGCAGCCCGATCACGTAGTCGACCTCCGCCCCGGACACCGCAGCGGCGAGCGCCTCGGCGTCGTGGGCGACCGCGCCGCCGCGAGCGCACACGGCGACGCCCTCGATTTCGACGTCGAGCGCGAGCGGCGCGGTGCCGGGCAGGGCGGCACCGACGGCCTGGGCGATTCGCCCCCAGTTCGGGTCCGCGCCGTGCAGAGCGGCCTTCACGAGCGGTGAGTTGGCCACCGCGCGCGCGCTGGCCTCCACCGCGGTGAGGTTGCCCCCGCGCACGACCACCCGCCCGATCCGGCGGGCACCCTCCCCGTCGCTCACAATCATGAGCGCGAGCTGACGCATGAGCGCGTCGAGCGCCTCTCCGAGCGCGAGCTCGTCGGGCGACTCGGGCTCGACCCGCACCCCGCTCGCGCCGCTCGCCATGAGGATCACCGTGTCGTTGGTCGAGAGCTGGCCGTCGACGCTGATGCGATCGAACGAGCGCTTGACGCAGACGCCGAGCAGCAGGTCGGCGGTCGCCGGCGCGAGCTCGGCGTCGGTCTGCACGAAGCAGAGGAGCGTCGCGAACGCCGGCGAGATCATTCCCGCGCCTTTGGCCTGGGCGCTCAGGCGCACGGTCCCGCTCGGGAGCTCGACGTCGAGCGAGGCCCGCTTGGGGAAGGCGTCCGTGGTGCGGATCGCCTCGGCGAGGTCGGCGTCGCCGTCGGGGCGCAGTGCCGCGCGCGCTTCGAGCAGCCCGGGCACGATCCGCTCGGAGGGGAGCGGGACGCCGATCACCCCGGTGGAGGCAACCGCGACCTGCTCCCCGGCCACCCCGGCGGCCATCGCCCCCGCGCCCTGCACCTTGGCCGCGGCGTCGAGCCCCCGCCCGCCGGTGGCGGCGTTCGCGTTGCCCGAGTTGGCCACCACCGCCCGCAGCCGCTCGAGCGCACAGCGCTCCTGGCAGATGAGCACCGGGGCCGCGAGCACCCCCGAGCGGGTGAAGCGCGCCGCGCTGACCGCCTCCGGCGCGTCGCAGAGGAGCAGGGCGAGGTCGCGCGCGCCGCGCGGCTTGATCCCGCACGCCACGCCGGCGGCGCGAAAGCCGGCGGGCAGGCCGCCGGAGCGCTCCTCGACGTGCGCCGGCCGCTCCACCCAGCGCGAGGAGAAGAACGTAGTGCCGCTCACGGCTCGATCCCCTCTGCCTCTGGTAGCCCGAACATCACGTTCAGGTTCTGCACGGCCTGCGAGGCGGCGCCCTTCCACAGGTTGTCGATGGCGGAGAAGACGAGCACCTTGCCCGTGCGCGGGTCGACGTGGACGGAGATGCGGCAGAGGTTCGTGTCGCGCACGTCGCGCACGCCGGGGGGACGGTCGGCGAGCTCGACGAACGGCTCGGCGGCGTAGCTCTCGGCGTAGAGCTCGGCGAGCTCGGCGGCCTCCACCGGGCGCGACGGCGTGACGTAGGCCGAGATCAGCTCCCCCTGGTCGAGGGGAAGGAGGTGAGGCACGAAGGTGACGGTCAGCCCGAGCTCCTGGTCGATCTCGGGCGCGTGGCGATGGCCCGCGACCCCGTAGGCGTTCACGTTCTCGTCGGCGGAGACGAAGTGGGTGGCCTCCGTGGCGGCGCGGCCCGCGCCCGAGACCCCGGTCTTCGCGTCGATCACCACGTCGGCGATGAGTCCGGCGCGGGCGAGCGGAGCGAGGCCGAGGAGCGTCGCGATCGGGAAGCAGCCGGGGTTGGCCACGAGCTCCGCCCCGGCGATCTCCTCGCGGTGGAGCTCGGTGAGACCGTAGACCGCCTCGGCCCTCCGGGCGGGAGCCCCGTGCTCGCCGTACCAGCGCTCGTAGGTGGCGAGGTCGCGCAGGCGGAAGTCGGCGGACAGATCGACCACGCGCACGCCCCGGCCGCGCAGGCCGTCCACCACGGGCGCCGCGGCGCCGTGCGGGTAGGCCACGACGGCGGCGTCGACGGCGCCGTGGCGATCGAGGTCGAGCTCCTCGAGCTCGAGCGGCACGCGATGGCGCGGGTAGAGCTCGTCGAGCCGTCGGCCCGCGTCGGCGCGTCCGGTGAGCGCGCCGAGCTCGAAGTGCGGGTGGCGCCAGAGCAGGCGCGCCGCAAGCGCGCCCGTGTAGCCCGCGGCGCCGAGGACGGCGACGCTAGGCACGAGGCTCGGCTCCGAGCTCGTCGCGCAGCCGGGTGAGGATCCGCTCGCGCTCGCGAGCGGCCTCCTCGTCGGTCAGGGTCCGGTCGGGCGCCCGGAACGCGAGGCGCAGGGCGAGCGAGACCTTGCCCTCCCCCACCTGGGCGCCGCGATAGACGTCGAAGACCTCTGCCGCGCCGAGCAGCCGGCTCCCCGCGCGCACCGTCTCGACGACGCGCGCGGCGGGCACGTCGTCGGAGACCACGAGCGCGAGGTCCTGGCGAACCTCGGGGAAGCTCGTGACGTCCTCATACAGCGGCGCGGGTGCCGGCTCGAGCGCGTCGAGGTCGAGCTCGAAGGCGACGACCGTGTCGAGGTCCCACGGGCCGGCGACGAGCGGATGGAGCTCTCCGAGCCACCCGACCCGAGCGCCGTTCACGCCCACGCCCGCCGCCCGCCCGGGATGCAGGAACGGCTCGGCGGTCGGGGCCGCGGTGAACGCGGGCGTGGCGCGAAGCGTCGCGCACACCGCCTCGAGCACGGCCTTGGCGGCGAAGAAGTCCGCGGGGGGCGGCTCGGGCTCGCGCCAACCGGGGGGACGGACCGGCCCGCTCAAGAGCGCGGCGAGGTGGCGGCGCTCCCGCGGGAGTCGACCATCGCGCGCGCCGTAGACCGCGCCCGACTCGAAGAGCCGCACCTCCCCCCGGCCACGAGCGGCGTTGCGGCGCGCGGCGTCGAGCAGCGAGCCGAGCAGGGTCGTGCGCAGCACGGACTGATCCTCCGCCATCGGGTTCTCGAGCACCACCGCCCGCCGGCGCGGATCCTCCGGGTAGAGCCGCAGGCGGTCGGCGAGCTCGGGATCAACGAAGCTCCAGCCCACGATCTCGCGAAACCCTCGGCCGGTGAGCGCGTCGGAGGCCCGGCGGCGCGCGAGCTGGCGCGGGGTCAGCCGGCCCACCGCCCGGCGGCGGGAGGGAAGCGTCGCGGGCAGGCGCTCGAGGCCGTCGATCCGCGCGACCTCCTCGATGAGGTCGGCCTCCCGGGTGACGTCCTCGCGGCGGTAGGGCGGCACGCTCACCTCGAGGCCGTCGGCGGCATCCTCGACTTCGAAGCCGAGCGCGGTGAGAATCTCCCCGCAGCGCGCCCGCCCGATCGGCGCGCCGAGCAGCCCCGCCACCCGCGCCTCGCGCAGACGGATCGGCGCGGCCGGGGCCGTCCCCCCGCCCGGGACGTCGATCGTCCCCGGCGCGGGCCGCGCGCCGCACAGCTCGACCATGAGCCGCGCGGCGACCGCCTGGGCCTCGAGCGCCTGCTCGGGCGCGAGCTGCTTCTCGAAGCGCGCGCTGGCCTGCGAGCGCAGCCCGAGCTCGTTCGAGGTCCGCTGGATGTTCGGGCCGTTCCAGGTCGCGACCTCCATCACGACCCGCGTGGTCCCTTCGCCCACCTCCGAGCGTGCCCCGCCCATCAACCCGGCGATCGAGGTCGGCCCATCCGCGTCGGCGATGAGGAGCATCTCGGAGTCGAGCGTGCGCACGGCGCCGTCGAGGGTCTCCACCGGCTCGCCGTCGTGCGCGCGGCGCACGACGAGGCGCCCGCCGGCGACCCGGTCGAGGTCGAAGGCGTGCAGCGGCTGCCCGGTGAGGAGCATCACGTAGTTCGTGATGTCGACGACGTTGGAGATCGGCCGTTGTCCCGCGGCCATGAGGCGTGCCTTGAGCCACGGCGGGGAGGGCCCGATCCGCACGCCCTCGTAGATCCGCGCGGTGAACCGCGGGCACAACTCGGGCGCTTCGACCACGACCTCGACGCCGTGGAGCGGTCCCTCGCTCCCTGGGTCCTCCGCCCATGGCGGCGCGGCGAGCGGGGCGCCGGTGGCGGCGTGCACCTCGCGCGCCACGCCGTAGATCCCGAGGCAGTCGGGCCGGTTGGGCGTGATCTCGAGTTCGAGCACCTCGGTGGCGATCGGGAGCACCTCCTCGAGCGGAGTGCCGGGGATCAGCTCGTCGTCGAGCACCATGATCCCGGCGTGGTCGAGCCCGATCGCGAGCTCGTCCTCGGCCAGGACCATCCCGTGGGAGACCACCCCGCGCAGCTTCGCGCGCTTCAGCCGCGTGCCGTCGGGCATCACCGCGCCGGGCCGGGCGACCGCGACGGTCTGGCCCTCGGCCACGTTCGGCGCGCCGCACACGATCTCGGCCACGTCTCCCTCCCCCACCGCGACCCGGCAGACCCGCAGCCGGTCGGCGTCGGGGTGCGGCTCGGCGGCGAGCACCCGGCCGACCACGAAGAACTCGAGTCCGCTCACCCCGTGGACGAGCACGCGATCGACCTCGGTCCCCGTCATCGCCAGGCGCTCGGCGAGCGCGTGCGCATCGAGCTCGGGGCGACAGAACTCGTGGAGCCAGAAGAGCGGGATCTTCATCCGAACTGCTCCAGGAAGCGCACGTCGTTCTCGTAGAAGAGCCGTAGATCGGGGACGCGGTGCTTGAGCATCGCGATCCGCTCGATGCCCAGCCCGAAGGCGAAGCCCTGCACCCGCTCGGGCTCGTAGCCGTGCGCGCGCACGCCCTCGAGCACGTTGGGGTCGACCATCCCGGCGCCGAGGATCTCGATCCAGCTCGTGCCCTTGCACAGCGGGCAGCGCCCTCCGTCGCTCGTCAGACCGCGCACGCAGTTAAAGCACGAGACGTCGACCTCGACGCTCGGCTCGGTGAAGGGGAAGAAGTGAGGGCGCAGGCGCACCTCGCGTTCCTCGCCGAAGATCGCCCGCGCGAAGGCGAGCAGGGTCCCCTTCAGATCGGCGAGCGTGATGTCCTCGTCGATCGCCAGCCCCTCGATCTGGTGGAACTGGGGAGTGTGGGTGGCGTCGGAGTCGCGACGGTAGACCCGCCCGGGGACAATGATGAAGATCGGCGGCGGCTGCGCCTCCATGGCCCGGACCTGCATGGGTGAGGTGTGCGTGCGCAGGACGATGTCGTCGGCGACGTAGAAGGTGTCGGTGCGCGCCCGCGCGGGATGGGTCGAGGCGTGGTTCAGCGCGTCGAAGTTGTAGTGCACGAGCTCGACCTCGGGCCCCTCGGCCACCGTGTAGCCGAGGCCGACGAAGACGTCCTCGATCTCCCGCCACGTGGCGCTGAGGAGGTGCAGCCGTCCCACAGGCGAGGCCGGCGCCCCGGGAAGGGTCACGTCGAGCCGGTCGCGGGCCAGGCGCGCGTCGAGCTCCGCGGCGCTCAGCGCGGCGCCGCGCTCCTCGATCAGCCCCTCGAGCGCGCGCCGCGCCTCGTTGGCCGCGCGGCCGACCGCCCCCCTTTCCTCGGGCGCGAGCGCGGCCACTCCGCGCAGGAGCTGGGGCAGCTCGGCCTTGCGTCCGAGGTAGCCGATCCGGAGCTCTTCGAGCACGCCGGAGCTCTCCGCCGCGGCGATCGCGTCCTCGCCCTGACGGCGCAGCGCGTCGATTCGGTCGATCACGGCGGCCATCCTATGAGCTCCCCCCGGCCGACCCGGGGGCGCCCTCCGGGCGGTTCCGGGATCGGAGCGTCATGCCGGTCGGATCCTCGAAGTGCCCTCGGGACGCCTCGTACAGCGCGACGGTCGCGGCCATCGCGGCGTTCATCGACTCCGAGGCGATCGGGATGTGCGCGACGCGATCGCACGCCGCCACGACCTCGTCCGGGAGGCCGGTGCGCTCGGCGCCGACGACCAGCGTGGCCTCATCGAGCGGTCCCCTCAGCGGCTCTCCCGTGCGGGCGACGAGCGCGATCCGCTCGCCCGGCGTCTCGTCGATCGACCCGATACGGGTCACCGGCGTCGTGAAGATCGCCCCCATGCTCGCGCGAACCGCCTTGGGTCCGAACGGGTCCGCGCAGCCCGGCCCGAGCGCGACGCCGGCCGCGCCGAAGGCCACGGCCGAGCGCAGGACCGCTCCGACGTTGCCCGGATCAGCGACGCCCATGAGGCATACGCAGAGCGGGCCCCTGGCGACGGGCGCCCAGCGCGTCTCGTACACCGCGAGGGCGCGGGTGCCCGAGCCGAGCGCCGAGGCCCGGGCCAGAGCCTCGGGCTCGACCTCGGTCCCCGGGAGGCCGCTGCCCGCGGCGCAGTAGCGCTCGAGCGCGGGCCAGCCGGCGGCGTCGGCGGCAGCGAGGAGGTCCTCGCCCTCGGCCACGAAGCGTCCGGTCCCGGAGCGCTCGCGGGAGCGATGGAGGCGGCGCACGGCCTTGAGCTTGTCGTTGTGGGAAGAGGTGATGGGCATTGGCGGGAGAAGAACGAAAAAGGGCGCCGTCCTGCTGGAGAGGAGCGGCGCCCGGTGAGGCGGGGGTGTCGGGAGCTGGTGCTAGCCGGCCGACGCCGCCGCCTCGGAGGCGCGCTGGGCAAAACGTCGGAAGGTCTCGGGGTCGCGCACCGCGATGTCGGCGAGGACCTTGCGGTCAAGCTCGATCTCGGCGAGCGCCATGCCGTGCATGAACTGGGAATAGCTCATCCCGTGCTGGCGCGCGGCGGCGTTGATGCGGGTGATCCACAGGCGGCGGAAGTCGCGCTTGCGATTGCGCCGATCGCGGTAGCGGTACGCGTCGGCCTTGAGCAGAGCCTCCTTGGCCCGCTTGTAGTTCGAGTTGGCCTCTCCGCGGAAGCCCTTGGTCATCTCGAGGGTGGCGCGCCGCTTCTTGCGGGCGTGCACCGAGCGCTTGACGCGCGTCACTTCTTCTTCACCCCGAGGAGCGCCTTGACCCGCGGCTCGTCGTGGGCCGAGATCACCGCAGGAGCGGCAAGACGGCGCTTGCGCTTGGGTGACTTCTTCTCGAGGATGTGGCTCGAGAACGCGCTGCGCCCGCGGACCTTGCCGGTCCCGGTCACCTTGAAGCGCTTCTTGGCACCCGAGTGGGTCTTCATCTTGGGCATGGGAGCGGGCTAGTAAAGCAAACGACCCGCTTGCCCTTCGGCCGGGCGCTCAGGCCGGAAGGGGACGCTCGGGCGCGGGTTCCTCGGAGCCGTCCGGCGCGGGCGCCGGGTCGGCCTCGGAAGCCGGCTCGGGCGCCGGGCTCTCGTCGGGCGAGAGATCACCATCGGCCACGACGACCTCCGCCTCGGCCGGCGCAGAGTCGGTGCCGGTGGAGCCCGCGTCGACTGCCGGCTTCTCCGGCGTCTCGGCCAGCAGGAGCTTGGAGGGACCGAGCATCATCGTCATGTTGCGCCCGTCCTGGATCGGGCGCTGCTCGACGATGGCAAGCTCTGAGAGCTCGTCGGCCAGGCGCTCGAGCAGCGTCACCCCGCGCTCGGGGTGCGTCACCTCGCGCCCGCGGAACATGATCGTGACCTTGACCTTGTCCTTGTGCTTGAGAAAGCGCGTGACATGGCCCTTCTTCGTGTCGTAGTCCGCCTGCGCGATCTTCGGCCGGAACTTGATCTCCCGGATCGTGATCTGCTGCTGGTGCTTGCGCGCGGCCTTCTGCTTCTGGGCCTGCTCGTACTTGTACTTGGAGTAGTCGAGCACGCGACACACCGGCGGCCGAGCGTCGGCGGCGACTTCGACGAGGTCGAGATCACGCTCCTGCGCGTAGCTCAACGCCTCGGGCGTGGGGACGACCCCGATCTGCTTGCCGTCATCACCGATCAGGCGCACCTCGGGCACGCGGATCCGGTCGTTGACCCGCGTCAGATCCCGATCGGGCGGACGCCGGTCATACCTGCGATGAACCGGCACTAGTGGCGGCGGTGACGCGTCAAGCGGGACAGCGTGACGGCATGCGGGTCGAGCGCTTAATCAACGTGGGCGAGTATAGCGAGGCGCCGGCGGAGATCACGCCGCTCCCTCGCCGTCCGACTCCCGCACGCGCGCTGCGAACGCCTCCACGGACTCCGTGCCGACGTCGCCCTCCCCGTGCGCGCGCAGCGCGACCTCTCCCGTTTCCTCCTCGCGATCTCCCACCACGAGCATGTAAGGCACCTTGCGCAGCTCGGCGTCGCGGATCTTGCGCCCGATCGACTCCGTGCGCTCGTCGAGCTCGGCGCGCACGCCCCCGGCGCGCAGCCGCTCGAGCACCCCCGCGCCGTAGGGCGCGTGGCGATCGGCGATCGGCAGGACGACGGCCTGGATCGGCGCGAGCCAGACGGGGAACTCGCCCGCGTAGTGCTCGGTGAGGATCCCGATGAAGCGCTCGTAGGAGCCGAAGAGGGCGCGGTGGATCATCACCGGGCGGTGCTCGGCGTTGTCCGCGCCCGTGTAGGTGAGCCCGAAGCGCTCGGGCATGGAGTAGTCGAGCTGCACGGTGCCGAGCTGCCACGAGCGCCCGAGCGAGTCGCTCACGTGCAGATCGATCTTCGGGCCGTAGAAGGCGCCGTCTCCCGCGTTCAGCTCGTAGGAGAGGCCCCGGGCGCCCAGGGCGCCCTCGAGCGCTGCCTCCGCGCGGTCCCACATCGCGTCCTCGCCGATCCGCTGCTCGGGGCGGGTGGAGAGCTCGAGCCGCGCCTCGAGCCCGAAGATCGCGTAGGTCGAGAAGGCGAACTCCAGGCAGCCCGTCACCTCCTCCTGGACCTGCTCCTCCGTGCAGAAGATGTGGGCGTCGTCCTGGGCGAAGTGGCGCACCCGCAGCAGCCCGTGCAGCGTCCCGCTCGGCTCGTTGCGGTGCAGCAGCCCGGGCTCGGAGTAGCGCACGGGCAGCTCGCGGTAGGAGTGGCGGCGCGTGGCGAAGAGATGCGCGTGTCCCGGGCAGTTCATCGGCTTGAGGCCGAACTCTCGCTCCTCCGTCTCCGTGACGAACATGTTCTCGCGGTACTTGCCCCAGTGCCCCGAGGTCTTCCAGAGCTCGGAGTCGTAGAGCTGGGGGGTCTTGACCTCCTGATAGCCCCGCTCCCGGCCCATCCGGCGCGAGAGGGCGACGAGCGAGTTCCACATCTCGGTGCCGGCCGGCAGCCAGAACGCCGCGCCCGGCGAGACCTCCGAGAAGGTGAAGAGGCCGAGCTCGCGGCCGAGCTTGCGGTGGTCGCGCGCGCGCGCCTGCTCGAGGCGCTCGAGGTGCGCCTCGAGCGCCTCGGCGGAGAGGAAGGCCGTGCCGTAGACGCGCGTGAGCATCGGCCTCGAGGCATCACCGCGCCAGTAGGCGCCCGCGAGCGACTGCAGCTTGAACGCCTTGATCCGTTTCGTGCTCGGCCCGTGGGGGCCGCGGCAGAGGTCGGTGAAGGGACCGTTGCGGTACAGCGAAACGGTCTCCACCCCCTGGTCGCGGACGAGGTCTTCGATGAGCTCGACCTTGTAGTCCTGACCCTCCGCGCGGAAGCGCTCGAGCGCCGCGGGCACCGGCACTTCGCTGCGCTCGAAGCCCTCGTCGGCCTTGACGTGCGCGCGCATGCGCTCCTCGATCCGGGGCAGATCGCCCTCGGAGAGCGCCACGCCCTCGGGGAAGTCGAAGTCGTAGTAGAAGCCGTCCTCGATCGGCGGCCCGATCGAGATCTTCACCCCCGGGTAGAGCTCCATCATCGCGGCCGCGAGCACATGGGCGCAGTCGTGGCGCACGAGCTCGAGGGCCTCAGGGCTCCGCGCGGTGATCACCTCGAGGCGACCGCCGCCGGGCAGCGCGCGCTCAAGGTCGAGCATCTCCCCGTCGAGCGTGACCGCGAGCGCCGCGCGGGCGAGCCCGGCACCGATCGCCGCGGCGGCCTCGGCGCCCGTGGCGCCGTCGGCGAGCTCGAGCCGGGTCTCGTCGGGGAGGGTGAGCAGCATGCGCGCGGATGCTACGGACCGCCCGCGAGTGTGTGATCGACCTCACACGGTTATGAGCGAACGTGCGTTCGTTTCGCTGCTAGCCTCCCCACCTTCGTGAGCGGCTGACCCGCTCGCGGACGACCGGCGCACACCCCGATCCTTCGCGCCGGCTTGACCCCGAGGCGGCCCGCCGCCGGCGCCCACTGCGTCGATGTTCGCTGGCCGCTGCCGAAACCAGGAGGCATCGCCTCATGTCCAACAAGACCGCTCTGGCCGCGCTCGCCGCGGCCGCCATCCCCGCTCCGGCGGCTCTTGCCGCACCCGCTCAGGCCGCGCCCATCGGAGGCGTCGAGCAGATCGCCACCCAGGCCCGCGGCGCCGCGCGGCAGTTCGCCGCCGAGAGCCGACTGGTGGCCGAGCACGTGCGGCTCAAGCGGGAGCTCGCCCACCTGCGCGGAGATCGCCTGGATACCCGGCGCTACGCGATCAACGTGGCCACCCTCCCCGCGTCGCCGCTGCGCCGGGCCAACGCCCGCCTTCGGCGGGAGATTGCCCGCTCGGAGCCGGTCGCCGCTTCGTCCCCGAGCTCCTCGTCGTCCCCGGCGAGCACGAGCTCGTCCTCGACGTCCTCCGGGAGCTCGGGTTCCTCGACCGCCTCGGCTCCCCTCCAGGCGATCGCCCGGTGTGAGTCGGGCGGCAACCCGTCCGCCGTGGGCGGCGGGGGCACCTACCGCGGCAAGTACCAGTTCAGCCGGCAGACCTGGCAGTCCGTCGGTGGCTCGGGCGACCCGGCCGCCGCTTCGGTGGGCGAGCAGGATCGCCGCGCCGCGGTGCTCTACAGCCGTGGCGGCGCCTCCTCCTGGCCCGTCTGCGGGCGGTAGGACGACCGCAGGACCCCACGGCGGCGGGCTTCTATGCTCGCCGCCGTGGACGCTGCCGCCCTGCGCGCCGAGTTTCCGGTCCTCGCGCGGCTGGCCTACCTGAACGCCGGCACGGACGGTCCGGTTCCCGCGCGCGCCGTCGCCCGCGCGCGCGCCGAGCTCGAGCGCGAGGCCGACGAAGGCCGCTGGGCCGCGCACTTCGAGCGGCGCTTCGAGCTCTCGGGCTCGCTGCGCAAGCGCTACGCCGCCCTCCTCGGTGCGGAGGCCACCGACGTCGCGCTCACCACATGCACGAGCGACGGGGTGGCAAGCGTCGTCTCCGGACTCGAGCTCGCGCCGGGAGACGAAATTCTCACGAGCGAGGACGAGCATCCCGGTCTGCTCGGCGCGCTGCGCGCCGCGCGCGACCTGCGTGGCGTGACGGTGCGCGAGGTTCCCTTTGCCCGCCTGGCCGAGGAGGTCGGTGCGCGCACTCGGCTCCTCGCCTGCTCGCACGTGAGCTGGATCGACGGGCGCCTCGCGCCGTCCGAGCTCGCTCACGTGGAGGTCCCCGTGCTCCTCGACGGCGCCCAAGGACTCGGCGCCGTACCGGTCGACGTGCGCGCGCTCGGCTGCGCCGCCTATGCGGCGTCGGGCCAGAAGTGGCTCTGCGGGCCGGACGGAACCGGCGCCCTCTACGTCGCGCCCGAGTGGCGCGAGCGAATCGCCACCACACGCCCGACCTATCTCTCCTTCGCCGAGCCCGGGCAGGGGATCGACGCTCCGCTACATCCCGACGCCCGCCGCTACGACGCCCCCGCGCTCCCTGCGGAGGCGTGCGCCTTCGCGCTCGCCTCGCTCCAGGTGCTGGAGGAGCCGGGCTGGCCGGCGATCCACGCCACCGGAGCCGAGCTCGCGCGGCGGTTGGCCGACGAGCTTCGCGCGCGGGGAAAGACGGTCGCCGGGCGCGACGCCACCACGCTCGTCGCCTGGGAGAGCGAGGACGCGCCGGAGGAGCGGGCGCGCCTGGCCGAGGCCGGAGTGGTCGTGCGCGACCTGCCCGCACGAGGGCTGCTTCGGGCCTCGACCGGGGCGTGGAACGACGAGGAAGATGTGGAGCGGCTGCTCGGGGCGCTCGCGAGGTAGGGCTGGAGTCGGCGGGCGAGCGAGTCGAGTGGGCGATACTGGGCTCGAAGGGCTCCGTGGTGGTCAGGTGAGGTGCTGTTGCCCATGAACACTGGGGTTGAGGTTCTCTCAGATCACCTGAGACTCGCTCAAATTGGGCCCACGATTGGGCCCACGCGTCAGACGGTAATCGCTGTGACCCGGCCCCAGCGCCGATGGCTCGTAAGAGGATCGTCGATGAGATGAGCCTCAGTCTGGTACGTCTTTGCAGCTAGATCCTCGTACGTCCAGACGGCCAGTTCGGCGAACTGGTAGAGGCCTAGTTCCGTTGGCGTTGGTATCTCGCCGCCTACCTCAACCGGCGTCGCATGCGCCATGACGCATTGAAGCTCCTGCTGATCACCGATTCGAACGTCCACCCGCACATTCAGGGCCGCTCCTGAGCCAGCATTTCTCGCAGCGAAGCGTTGCATCCCGATCTCACTAGTGGGGAGCAGTAGCGGCCGACGTTGCGCCTCCACCTGTTGCCGTGCGAGGTCGACGTCCTTCTGGGTGGCTTGGGCCGCCTTGCGGGTCGAGAGCGCCAGCACAGTGGTGGCAGCTGCGAGGAGCACTGTGGCCATGCCTGTGACGTCGATGGTCCAGTTGAAGTGCAGCGCGGCCAACATTCGACCCGTAGAGGCTAGGCCCAGGTGCCGACGTACCGAGACTCGTCTCGACTGGTGGAGAAGGCGAACTCGACCATCTCGACCTCGCGCGGGTTGGGCGCGTAGTCGGCGTAGATCGACGTGGTGTCTATGTGCTCGTGGCCCATCCACTCCTGCAACGTGCGCATGGGCACGCCGGCCGCGGCCACGGCGGTGCCGAACGTGTGGCGCAGGTCATGGAAGCGATGCTCGCGGTCGAGCTGCGCAGCCTTGAGGGCGCGGCGATACCGACGCATGAGCGCGCCTCGGCGCAGCGGCTCACCACTCAGCGGCTCGCCGAACACGAGAGCGTCGTCGTCAGCGAAGCGGGTCTTTGGCTCCGTCAAAGAAAACGGCCCCGGTACGGTGTCGGCCATGGAGTACAACCCCGCCTGCGCGGCCCTCCATGAGTTCGTGGCCAAGGCTGGCCGGCCGGACGTCCTCGTCGTCGACCTCCCGCGCTCGGGGCTCTCGCAGAAGATCGCGCGCCGGGTGATCGAGGCGGCGCCCAAGCGCATCGTGTACGTCTCCTGCAACCCCACGACCCTTGCGCCGAACGCCGCGCAGCTCGTCGAGGCGGGCTACGCGCTCAGGCGCGTGCGCCCGGTCGACATGTTCCCGCAGACGCCGCACCTCGAGTGTGTCGCGCTGCTCGAGCGCGCGGAGTAACCTCGGTACATACAGGCAAGCGGCCCGGGTGCAGGCCACGACCGGGTCCGACAACGGGAGCGATCATGTTTGATGGCGACGAGCGGGAGCAGGGCGGAGCGGCGAGGAGAACACCGGCACAGGCGAGAAGGCGGCGACGGGCGGCGAGGGGACCAACCCCGCACAGGGCACCCCGCCGATCGACGGCGGCGGCCAGCGTGCGGGCCAGACCCAGGCGCCCGCGCCGGACGACGACGTCGGCGTTCCCGAGGAGCTCGACGACCGGCCGTAACGCTTGTAGTCGCGCTGGTGGCTTCGCGAGCAGTACTGGCCGAGCGCGATGCACTTGTGGTGGCCGCCGATGGTCGCTGACTGGCAGGCGGCGTGAGCGACGGGAGCGGGCTTGGCCTGAGGCTCGGCGACTGGGCCGGCCGCGGCGATGCCGAGGGCTACAACGATTCCCACCGATCGCTCAGGCTTTGCGTCGCTCGGCCGCTCGATGACACCGATGGCAAAGCGGAACGCCCACGCGCTGACCGGGATCCTCAGCCACGGGCCGGACGTGGTGAGCCTGCACGCGGTCAGTCGAGCCGCACCACGCGCACGCGCCGCCCGTCAGCGCCAGGGTGCGTCGACGGAACGCCGCCGCCTTGCCGCCTGACCCCCTGGCCGGGTTACGGCGCCTCGAACCCGCCCGCGGATCGTGCGCCCGGCAGTAGCTCCCCGAGCCCAGCTTCCCGCACGTCAGACAGGGCTTGGAGCACCGTCACGCCCACCAATTGGGCCCGTATTGGGCCCACGAGAGGCCCCTAGAACGCCGAAAGCCCCACCGTGGTAGGGCTGTCGGGCATGGGCGATACTGGGCTCGAACCAGTGACCTCCGCCTTGTCGAGGCGGCGCTCTCCCAGCTGAGCTAATCGCCCTGGGAAGGAGGCGAAGACTACCAGCGGGGGGCTGCTCAGACCTGGTCAGAGCGCCCGCTACGCTTGCCGCTCGGGCGACGTGGCGGAGTGGCTACGCAGCGGCCTGCAAAGCCGTTCACACCGGTTCGATTCCGGTCGTCGCCTCTCCGGTTTGCAGGGGTTCTTTGGGCTCCACCTCCAACCGCACCTCGGGCGCACCTCCAACCTTCCCCTGCGCCCACGCCGTTAGCGCCTCTTCGTAGCGCGTGTCGCGCCACCACTCGCGGGCCAAACGTCCTGACCTGTCGGGCGTGGCCGCCCACGGCCATGCGCCGAGCGCGGCAAGGGTCGTTCGTCCGTCGCCTCGCCAACGGCGAACCGTGCGCGACCGCCACGTGTCGAGCTTCGCCGAGATGGGTTCTAGGGCGAGGTGGTCGCCTAGGTAGTCGTGCTGGCCAAAGGCCTGTTCCCTCTGGTCTTGCAAGGGCCGCTGCTCGATGTCCGCCATGTAGGCGATCTCAGCGGCGATGTAGATGTTGCGCCGAGGCCGACCCGCACCCGGCTGCTGTTGGCTACGGCGCAAGTCTCCGCCCGCGGTCTTGCGGGTCTCTGGCTCGGCCTGAGCAGCCTCTTGCTCGGCGGTCCTGAAGGCCGTAGCGACCGTGGGGTCCGCCATGGTGATCTGCGGCAGCGCCATCACCACCTGCACGATCGGCAACCCGGGACGCAGCAGAGCGGCCAGCAGTTGCTCCAGGTCCATCGGCCGCGTGTGCCGTCGCCCTGGAAGCGGATAAGTGACCCAAAAAGGCGTGTCCCGTTGTGGTGGCATGCTGGCTGTGCTCAGGTTCCCTAAGGCCACCCAAGCTTATGCCGGGGCGCCACCCGCTCCAGCCATGAGCAACACCGACCGCGTGGCATGAGCCCGGCCGCGAATTTCGACTCGATGGGCCCGGTCGGCGGGCTAGATCGCCGCGAGTACCTCGAATGCCAGGCCTGCGGCGGCATCACCGGGGACATCGACTACGTGGTGGGCGACTCCGTACCAACCGCAGACGGCGGTCCTCAGTGCCCACGCTGTGAGGCGTACGGCACGTTCGTGCGCCGCAGCCCGGCTCCCGAGAACAGCCTAGGGAAGCGGTGGCCGGGAGGCGTTGCAGCAGCGGGGTGGTGGGCAGTGCCGAAGGACCTCACGCGTCACCTGAGCGCGCTGGGCGTCGATGTGATGGACCTCGGTCTGATGGTTGCCTTCTTCAGCTATCAGCACAACCCGTCACAGCCCGTGATCGTCAGCTACAAAACGATCGCCAAGAACACCGGCGCGAGCATTCGAACCGTGCAGAACCGCGTCACCAAGTGGGAGTCGCTGGGACTAGCCGAGAAGCAGCCCCGCCGGAAGGCCGATGGCTCCAACACAACCTGCGCCCTCACGATCAACGGTCTGCGCGCGGTGGCCCGACCCCCTGAGTTCGGTCCGGTGCTTGTGAGAGTTCTACCCGCCCACGATCATGGGCGAGGGAGGAACGACTCACGTGAAGCGACGCAGGCATACTCCGGAGCAGGTGATCCGCAAGCT
>JAABVA010000056.1_pt1 | contig 138417 bp, 130 predicted proteins | sample 5560331 | NCBI WGS metagenome assembly JAABVA01 (sample SAMN12812661, study PRJNA571458) | rock metagenome | isolation source: Antarctica rocks | place: Antarctica: Victoria Land, Mt New Zealand sud | collected 2016-01-07 | reverse complement strand
CGGTGACCTGCCGCGGGGTGCACCCGGCGACGCGGAAAGCGGCGGTCGGGGTCCGGCGGGGGGCCGCGCCGTACAGCGTCAGCCCGGGCAACGCGCCAAGGCCGCTGAGCAGGCGGTCGAACAGCCCGGCCTCGTACTGCTCGACAGCTGCCATCGACGCCAGCAGCCGCTCCCGCCTGCTGGCTCCCGGCGCCTCTCCGCCGGGTCCGAGGCTGGCCAGGGCGGCCAGGTGGTCGACCATCGCCGTGAGCCCGGCTAGCAGCTCGAACGGCGGCGTCCCGGTCTCGAACCGGTCGGGCACGTCGTCCGAGGAGGGGACGAGCTTGGCCGGGTGCAGCGTCCCCAGCAGGGCGGGGTCGGCGACCAGTACACCGAGGTGCGGGCCGCCCAACTTGTAGGCGGAGAAGGAGTAGAAGTCGGCCCCGAGCGCGGCGACCTCGATCGGGGCGTGGGGCGTGGCGTGCACGCCGTCGACGGCGACGAGCGCCCCCGCCGCGTGGGCGAGCCCGGCCACGGCGGCGACGTCGGGCCGGGTACCGACGGCGTTCGACGCCGCGGTCAGCGCGACTAGCCGGGTCCGGTCGCCGATCAGCTCCGCGTACTGACCCACCGGCAGCTCGCAGGTGTCGGGGTCGACGTCAGCCCAGCGCACCGTGGCGCCGGCCCGCTGCGCGGCCAGCACCCACGGCCGGACGTTGGCGTCGTGGTCGAGCCGGCTGACCACGACCTCATCCCCCGGTGACCAGGTGGCGGCCAGGGCGTCGGCGAGCCGGAACGTGAGGGCTGTCATCGACGGGCCGAGCACCACCCCCTCGGGCCGTCCCCCGACCAGGTCGGCCCCGGCCTCTCGGGCGGCGTCGACGATGGCGTCGGCGCGCTGGGACGAGGCGAACGGCCCGTGCCGGTTGGACACGGCCGAGCGCAGGGTCGCCGCCACCGCGTCGGCCACGGGCGCGGCGACCTGGGTCCCGCCGGGCCCGTCGAGGTGCACCAGCCCTTCGGCGAGCGCGGGGTAGCGGGAGCGGACGCTGTCGACGTCGTAGCCGGGCACGGGCTTCCCCTACCCGTGATGCGGCCCGGCTACGGTCGGGCAGTGACTGATACGCCGCAGCGGCGGCCCGTCCTCGTCACCGGGGCCTCGCGGGGCATCGGCCGCGCCATCGCCCGGGCCCTTGCGGCGAGGGGCGACCGCGTTGCGGTGCACTACGGCTCGGACCGTGCCGGGGCGCAGGAGACAGCCGGGATGCTGGAGGGCGCCGGCCACGTCGTGCTCGGGGCGGACCTGGCATCCGCCGAGGCCGCTCGAGACCTCGTCGACGCCGCTGCCGAGGCGCTCGGGGGGCTGGCGGTACTGGTCAACAACGCGGCGCTGTTCCCCACGCACCGGGTGCTCGAGGCCGGCTGGGACGACTGGGCGCGCGCCTGGGAGCAGACCCTTGCCGTCAACCTCGTCGCTCCGGCCGCGACGAGCTGGGCGGCAGCACGGCACCTCGCGGCAGCTGGAGGCGGCGCCATCGTCAACGTCTCCTCGCGTGGCGCCTTCCGGGGCGAGCCGAACGCCCCCGCCTACGGAGCCAGCAAGGCAGGGCTGAACGCGCTCGGGCAGTCGCTCGCGGTGGCGCTCGCGCCGTCCGGCATCAGCGTGCACACAGTCGCGCCGGGCTTCGTCGAGACGGCGATGGCGCGAGGGCTGCTGGACGGCCCCGAGGGCGACGGCATCCGCGCGCAGAGCCCGTTCGGGCGGGTGGCGACGGCCGACGAGGTCGCCCGCGTCGTCGCCTTCCTCGCCGAGCCCGGCAGCGCCTTCACCTCCGGCGGCATCGTCGACGTCAACGGCGCGTCCTACCTGCGGACCTGAGAGATGAAGGAGGTCGGCGGGCAGCTGCACGCTCGCACACAGAGCGCCTCATTTCAGGCCGTTTCGGCCCGCTGAGGGCCGTTCTGTGTGCACGGTGCATTGCTTTGCACACAGAGCGGGCCAGATGGGCGCCAGATCGGCTGCCGGAGGCCGCTCTGTGTGCAGCAGCTGTCCACAGCCTTCCCAGCAGCGCTCCGCCGGGCGGTTGCGGCTCGCATCATGACGCTGTGCAGCTGACCGCCGACAGCGCCGCCTGGCTCACGAGCAGGGCGGCTTGCTCTCCGAGGTCCAGACGCATCGCGCACTCGTGTCCGTGGCAGGGACCGCACGTGCTCGGTCGGCTGCCCACCCTCATCGACATCGGGACGCATGCCCACCGCCGCGGCCTACCGGCGGCCCTGGCAGCCGTGGCTGGCCTGCTGTGGATGACGCCGGGGGCGGGGTAGGAGGCTCGGCATGCAGGGCGACGGCGACGGCTGGGTCCGGTGCGAGCAGGGTCACCGCCACTGGGGCCGCTACGGGGCGGCAGGGCTGCTGCTGCGGCACCGCCCCGACACCGGGCTGGTTGCCGTCCTGCTTCAGCACCGCGCCCTGTGGAGCCACCACGGTGGCACCTGGGGGCTGCCCGGCGGTGGCCGGGACAGCGGGGAGAGCGCCGAGCAGGCCGCCCTGCGCGAGGCGGTGGAGGAGACAGGGCTCGACGTCGCGCTGGTCAGGGTCGACGATACGTCGGTCGACGACCACGGCGGCTGGTCCTACACAACGGTCATCGCCACCGTCGAGCCCGCCGCGGCAGGGCGGCCACCGGTTCGGGCGGTCAGCGCCGAGAGCGTCGAGCTGCGCTGGGTCGCCGAGCCCGCCGTGGAATCCCTTCCACTGCATCCGGGCTTCGCGGCGTCGTGGCAGCACCTCGCTGAGCAGCCCTGACCCGGTTGCACCGCCCGCCGGCGAGGCCGGTGCCGTGCCGATCAGCCGGATAGCCTCAGTCCCCATGGCAGAGGTTCGGTCAACCTGGGGTCGCATCGACGACGACGGCACCGTCTACGTGCGCAGCACCGGTGGCGACGTGCCGGGCACCGGCGGCGACGAGCGGGTCATCGGGTCGTGGCTGGCCGGGGCGCCGGAGGCGGGCCTCGCCTACTACGAGCGCAAGTTCGACGACCTCGCCGCTGAGGTCGGCCTGCTCGAGAAGCGCGTCGGCGCCGACCCGGCGCGGGTCGGTCAGAGCGCCCGTCGGCTGCGGGCCTCGCTCGTCGACGCGCCGGTGGTGGGTGACCTGGGCTCGCTCGCCGCCCGGCTCGATGCCGTGCTTACGGCCGTCGCGGGCAAGCAGGCCGAGGCATCGGGCATCAAGGCGGTCGAGCGCTCCCGCGCGACCGAGGCCAAGCAGGCCCTCGTCGAGGAGGCCGAGAAGCTCGCCGCCTCGGACGACTGGCGTGGCGCCGACGAGCAGCTGCGGGTGATGGTCGAGCGCTGGAAGGAGCTCCCCCGCCTCGACCGGCCGACCGATGACGCCCTGTGGCACCGGCTGTCGGGGGCGCGCAGCAGCTTCCAGCGTAGGCGCCGCACACACTTCGCCGAGCTCGACGAGCGCCGCAAGGGTGCTCAGGCGGTGAAGGACTCGCTCGTAGCCGAGGCCGAGGCGCTGTCGACCTCGACCGACTGGGTGCCTGCCACCAACCGCTACAAGACGATGATGAACCAGTGGAAAGCCGCTGGCGGCGCCCCCAAGGCCGCGGAGGAGGCGCTGTGGAACCGTTTCCGCGCTGCCCAGGACTCCTTCTTCGCCCGGCGCACCGAGGCCCGGCTGGAGCGCGACGCCGGCCTGCAGCAAGTCATCGATGCCCGCGAGGCGCTGCTGACCGAGGCCGAGGCGCTCGACCCTCGGCGCGACCTCAACGGTGCCCGCCGCGGGCTGCGCGACCTGCAGCAGCGCTGGGAGGCCGCGGGCACCGTCCCGCGTGATGTCGGGGGGGCCCAGGAGCGCCGGCTCGCCGCTATCGAGACGCGCATCCGTGAGGCGGCGGACAACCGGTTCCGTCCCGACCCGGCCGAATCCCCGCTCGTCATCCGACTCGTGGAGTCGATCGACAAGCTCGAGCGCCGTGCTCAGCGGGCGCGCACGGCCGGGCGCGACTCCGAGGCGGCCGAGGCGGAGGCCTCGCTGCAGACCCAGCGGGAGTGGCTCAAACAGGCCCAGGGCTCCCGCTAGCCGGCCACTTGCTCAGCGCTGGTCACCGACGGACGCTGCGCCGGGCAGCGGCGTCGACGACCCGCAGCAGCCCGCTGCCCGCACGCATCGCACCGCCCATCAGGCCGGCGTCCTGCAACGCGGCGTGCGCAGCGTTGGCCCCGCATGCACCGTGCACCCCGCCACCGGGATGCGCCGACGCCGAGGCGAGGTACGCGCCGCGCACTGTCGTCCGGGCGCCGCCGAGGCCGGGGGTCGGGCGGAATACCAGCTGCTGGTGCAGCTGAGCCGTGCCGCCGCTGAGGGCGCCGTGCACCAGGTTCTCGTCATGTGACTGCAGCCAGTTCGGGGTCATGACGTGCCGTCCCCGCACCCGGTCGCGGAAGCCTGGGGCCAGCCGCTCGACCTGGTCCTCGATGCGGTCCGCGATGATCTCGGTCTCCCGCTCGTCCCAGGCGCCGGTCAGCGCGTCCGGCCCGGCATCTCCGCGCACCTGCTGGGGCACGTGGGTGTAGGCCCAGACCGTCTCGGTCCCGGCCGGTGAACGGGTGGGGTCGGTCATCGTCATCTGGCCGAGCAGCAGGTACGGGTTGGCCGGCACCTGCCCCTTGGCGAGCTGCCCCGCGGTGTCGGTCAGGTGGTCCATTCCCCGCGCGAGGTGCACGGTGCCGGCGCGCCCGGCCGGCTCGGCAGTCCAGGGGATGGTGCCGTCGAGGGTCCAATCGAGCTTGACAGTCGCGTTGTCCCAGTGGAAGCGGTGGATGTCGTTGAGCACGAGCGGTGGCACGGACGCTCGCGGCAGCAGGTCGAGGTAGAGCACCGGCGCCGACACGTCGGCGAGCACGGCGCGGCGCGCATCCACAGTGGTGCCGTCCGCGAGCCGGACCCCGACCGCCCGGCCCGCGGACACGAGCACGTCGGCGACCCGCGCATTGCACACGACGCGGCCACCACGCTGCTCGAGGCGACGGACCAGCGCGCCGGTGATGCTCGCCGCGCCACCCTCGGGGGCGGGGAAGCCCACCTCCTGGCCGGACATGCACAACAGCCAGCCGAGAAAGGCGCTGGTCGCACCCTCCGGCGGCAGGTCGCTGTGCAGCGCATTGCCTGCCAGCAGGAGGCCGGCACCCACGCCGTTGAACTCCTCCTGCGACAGCCGGCGCACCGGCACGACCCCGAACCGGGCAAAGCGCAGCAGGTCGGTGGGGCCGAGGCGGGCGGCGAGCCGCAGCCCGGCCTTGACCGGCGGGAACGGGCGCAGCAGCGCCTCGAGCACGTCGTCGCGCACCACCTGCCAGAGCCCATAAAGGCGGCGCCACGCGTCACCGTCACCAGGCGCGAACGAGTCGAGCGATGCAGCAGTCTCGTCGATGTCGCGGGACAGCACGGCGGCTCGCCCGTCGACCAGCGGGTTGACGACAACGAGCGGTGAGTTCAGCCAGCGCAGCCCGTACTGCTCAAGCTCGAGCTCCTGCAGCACCGGCGAGGCGTAGCCAAGGGGGTAGAAGGCGCTGTACAGATCGTTCTGGAAGCCGGGCTCGACCAGCTCCTCGGTCTTGACCGCGCCGCCGGGGGTGGGCTGGGCCTCGAGGACGACGACCGACCAGCCGGCGTCGGCGAGGACGTTGGCCGCGACGAGGCCGTTCTGTCCGGCCCCGATGACGATCGCATCGGGCGTGCCAACGGCTGCGGTGTCAGCGGCGGCGGGGCTGGTGGCGACGGCCGGGCTCGTGCTCATCGGGCACCAGCCGCGGTGCCGAGGACCGTTGGCTCCTTCGCCTCGTACCGCTCGACCAGGAACTTCAGCCGCACGAGGCTCAGCAGGTTGCGCACCCAGAAAGCCTGCTCCTGCATGGGGTTGTTGAACCATCGCGCCGGCCCGCTGACCGGTTTCTCGCGCATCCGGACGAGCGTGCTCGAAGGGCCGGCTGGCTCGAGCACGAGCTCGATGTCAGCGGCGCCGAGGAAGCCGATCTCGGCGCGCAGCAGCAGTCGCCGGCCAGGCTGGGCGTCGCGCACCGTCGTCTCGTCGGTCAGTGTCAGTGGCCCGACCAGGCCGATCCGGTGCCCGAAGGACGAACCGGGCGTGGGCCAGTCCCCGTCGGCGACGCGGATCTCGCGAGCCCGACCACCCAGTCCTGGTACCGGAAGGCATCGGCCAGCACAGCCCAGACGGCCTCGGGACCGGCGTCGATCACCAGTGCGTTGCGGCTCATGGGCGCCTCCTACCCCGCAGGCAGTAGGCAACGACCGTGGCTGAGAGGACGAGGAGCTCGGAGGCTCAGACGACGACGCGCAGGATCTCCTCGAGCGAGGTGACACCCTGCAGGACCTTGGTGAGCCCGTCCTGGCGCATCGTCGTCATCCCCGCGGCGCGCGCGACTGTCTCGATGGCCTCCTTCGACCCGCGCTCCACCGCCAGCCGCTCGATGTCATGGTCGACGGCCATGACCTCGTGCAGAGCAAGGCGGCCCTTGTAGCCCGTCTTGGAGCAGCTCGAGCAGCCGACTGGACGGTGCAGTGTGGGCAGTGGCTCGTCCTCGGGCCAGGCGAAGCGTGAGGCGGCCAGCAGCTCGCGGGTCGGCTCGTACCCCTGCTTGCACTTGGGGCAGAGCCGCCGCGCGAGGCGCTGGGCCAGCACGCAGTCGAGCGCGCTGCCGACGAGGAAGGGCTCGATGCCCATCTCGATCAGCCGGTTGACCGCGCTCGGCGCGTCGTTGGTGTGCAGGGTGGAGAGGACGAGGTGACCGGTCAGGGCGGCCTCGATGGCAATCTGGGCGGTCTCGTGGTCGCGGATCTCGCCGAGCAGCACGATGTCGGGGTCCGAGCGCAGGATCGAGCGCAGCGCCCGGGCGAAGGTGAGTCCTGCCTTGGGGTTGGCCTGCACCTGGTTGATGCCTGGCAGCCGGTACTCCACCGGGTCCTCGACGGTGATCACATTCACCTCGGGCTTGCTGACCAGGTTGAGCGTGGCATACAGCGTGGTCGACTTGCCCGACCCCGTCGGCCCGGTCACGAGCAGCATCCCGTAGGGCTTGGTGAACGACTGCTCCCAGCGGCCGAAGTTCTCGTCGCTGAACCCGAGGTCGCTGAGGGTGAGCAGCGCCGTGGAGTTGTCGAGGATGCGCATGACGACCTTCTCGCCCCACACCGTGGGCAAGGTCGCGACGCGCAGGTCGACCTTGCGGCCATTGGCGTTGACCGACAGCCGCCCGTCCTGCGGCACCCGGCGCTCGGCGATGTCGAGCTCGGCCATGATCTTCAGGCGGGAGATGACGCCGCTCTGGATCGACTTGGGCGAGTTCATCATCTCGTGCAGCACACCGTCGATGCGGAAGCGCACGCGGACATCGCGCTCGCCCGGTTCGATGTGGATGTCGGACGCGCGGTCGGCGATCGCCTGCGTGATCAGCAGGTTGACGAACTTGACGATCGGCGCCTCGTCGACGATCTCGCGGACCTTGGCGAGGTCCGCCGCGTCCTCATCGGTCTTGTTCATCGACGAGGTGAGATCGTCGAGCACCATGTCGCTGCGGTGGTAGCGGTCGACGGCCGCCAGCAGGTCTGCCTTCGTCGCCACGACGGGCTTGATCTCACGGCCGGTGATCGAGCGGATGTCGTCGATGGCGAACACGTTGGCGGGATCGGCCATCGCGACGACGAGCCGGCCCTCGTCGTAGCCGATGGGCAGGGCGGCGTGCCGGCGGGCCACCAGTGGCGAGATCGACGCGACGGCGCTGCCATCGACCGGGTAGTCGGTCAGGTCGACGAACGGCAGGCCGATCTGCTGGGCGAGCGCAGCGACGAGCTGTGCCTCGGTGACCAGCCCCAGATCGACCATGACGCGGCCGAGGCTGCGGCCCAGGCGCTGCTGCTCCTCGACGGCGTGATGCAGCTGGTCTGAATCGATGAGGCCGCCCTCGAGCAGGATGTCGCCGAGCTGCTTCACCCTGGTCCTCTCGGCAGTATCGGGCGAGAACTACAGGTCACGGCCGGGTCGGGCTCCTCGCGGCAGGTCACTGCGCAGCTGGTCAGGCTGCTGAGGGCACGGGGTCCAGTTGCGCGAGGACGCGGTGCAGCAGGGCGAGGAGCACGGCCTTGACCGACTCCCGATCAGTGGCGTCCACCGCCAGCACAGGCACGTTGTCGTCGAGGTCGAGCAGGCGGCGCAGGTCCTGCTCGGTCTGGTCGTCGAGCACCGGCGGGGCTGGAGGCTCGGCAGGCGCTCCTGCCACGGTCGTCACTGCGACGACGAACGGGATCTCGAGGCGGGCGGCGAATGCGGTCCGGATCTTCGCCGCGGCCGCGAGGCCAGCCTCGGCAGTGACCCCAGCGCCGCCTGTGCCGCCAGTGCCGTCGACGAGCAGGACGTAGCCGAGCACCTCGTCGCCGAGGACGTCCCACATGAGCTCGAAGCGCTCCTCCGCCGGGGTGCCCAGCAGGGTCAGGACCAGGTCAGAACCCAGCGTGATCCGGCCGAGGTCCATCGCGACGGGGGTGCCGGCGGCTGTGTCGGTGCCGTCGGGCTTAGCCACGCGCTCGGTCGACAGCACGGTGATCTCGCTGATGGTCCGGATGAACGTCGACTTGCCCGCTCGCGGGGCACCCGTGACGACGATCTTGACGGTCCGGGTCCGGCGCCGTCCTCCCGCGCGTGGCGTCGTCATCACAGCGCTCCCACGCCGGTGATCAGCCGCAGGATCAGGCTCTTGGTCACCGGCGCGTCGGGAAGCTGTTCGGTAGACGCCCGTGGCGAAGGGGCGCGCTCTGCCCCATCTGGCGTCGGCTCCTCGACGGCACGCTCCTCGACCACACGCTCCTCGACCACAGCTCCTCGACCGCGGGCTCCTTGACCGCAAGCCCCTCGGTCGCAGGTTCATCGAGCTCTGCATCCCCGACCGCGACCGGCTGCCCAGCCCGGACCGCATGCGAAGTGCCGTCCAGCATCGCCTGGCGACGCAATAGGTCAGCCACCGCTCCCCCGCCCTGGTCGACGCCGGCGGCGACGAGCAGCCCGCGCTGCACCAAGGCGGCGAGGGCCGCTACGACGTCGAACTCGCCGCGCCCCAGCACAGCAGCGATGTCAGCTGCCGTCCGATGCCCGTCGACGAGAGCCAGCAGCGCCCACTCCGCGCGCGTGCACGACGGGTCCTGCTCTGGAGTGACGGCCAGTGACAGGACTGCGTCGGTGCCGGGGACCCAGGTGCTCAGCTCGGCCCAGACCTCGAGGCGGCGGCGCCCCTCGGCGACGACTGCCGAGACATCGAGGGTGACCCCGAGATCGTCGGGGTCGGGCTCGTCGTCGGCGAAGGAGAACTCGCCCGTCGTCCAGCGCAGCAGCTCGCCGAGGTCGTCCGTCGTCTGGGTGGTCGCCAGGGAGCGCATCTGGTCGAGCTCGACCGCCTCGCTGTCGAGCAGGGCTCGAACCACGCTGGACGCCGAGCCCTCGCGGCAGGAGTCGAGGGCGGCCTGCAGCGCGTCGTCGTCGACGAGCCCTGCGCCGATCACCCGACGGGCAAGCGCATCTCCCCCGCGCTCGCTGGTGACGGACGTGAGCTGGCCTGCGCGGAGCCCGACGCCGGCGTGCCGGGAGGTGGCTCGGGACAGGCGCAGCACGCCTGTCTTGCTGGTTGCGGAGAGCAGCTGCAGCACGTCGGGCAGGCCGAATGCGTCGAGACTGCCTTCGAGCCTCATGCGCGGGCCATCCTCACGGCAGCGCTACCCGGGGCGGGCTGCCCGGCCGGTTGCGGCGGTGTCGCGTCGGGACGCGAGGAGTCGGGCTGCCGTGTCATGACGGGACCTCCGGACAGGCGGACGCAGGCGGCGCCGTAGACGGACGGGTGCTCTCCAGCATCGGCGGCCTGCGCCCGGCGCTTGAACCCCTGTCGCGCGGCCCTGCCGCGCTCCAGCGTCAACCGCCGTGACAGACGGCCTCGACGTTGTGACCGTCCAGGTCGCGCAGGAACACCGCGTAGTAGCCGGGGTGGTACTCCGGCCACTCACGCGGCGCGTGCAGCACCTCCGCCCCCCGTGCCAGCGCTGCGCTGTGCACAGCGTCGACAGCAGCGCGGTCGCCCGCCTGAAAGGCCACGTGCAGTTCACGGGTCTCGGTGCCCGCTGCCGGGCTGAGCCAGAAGTCTGGTGCCCCCTGCGCGCCGGCCAGGCCGACGACGAATGACTCACCGACCGGGAAGCGGAGGACCTCGCGCAGTCCGAGTGGCTCGAAAGTGGACAGGTAGAACTCGAGCGAAGCGGCGACGTCGGCCACCTGGACACCAAGGTGATCAAGCATGGCGTGAGGGTAATGGCCGGGTCGGACGGATTTCACGGGTGGGCCGCACGTGGCGCGTTCGGTCAGCAGCCAGTCCTGTCGGTGGCCGCCGCTACGGTACCGGCGAGCCGGAGCAAGCACGAAGCGGCGCGGAGGAGGCACCGTGACAGTCGCCGACAACACGATGGCGCGGATCGGTCGCGGCATCGAGCTGAGCCAGCGCGGCGATCGCGCGGCGGCCCGCGGCCTGTTCGCCGAGATCTGGGACGACATCGGTGGCGAGGCCGGCGACGCGTTCCACCGCTGCGCCCTCGCGTACTCGATGGCCGACGTCCAGGACGAGGCGCACGAGGAGCTGATGTGGGACCTGCGAGCCCTGGCTGCCGCTGACGCCATCACCGACGATCGGGCAGCTGACGCCGGTGTAGCGGCTCCGGTAGCGGCGTTCTACCCCTCGCTGCATCTCAACCTCGGCGAGTGCTTCCGTAAGGTCGGCGACCTCGAGCGTGCGCGTGAACACCTGCGCCGCGGGCAGCGGGCCCTACCGTCGCTTGCGGACGATGGCTACGGCCGGCTGGTGCGGAGCGGGCTCGACCGGCTGGCCGAGCGGCTGGCATAGCGAGCCCGCTCCGTGTAGCCCGGCGGTGTCGTCCACCGGCCCCGGCTTGACGGCCTAGGGCTCAGACCGGCCGGCGCCGGCCAGGGCCGCATGCAGCACTCCCGGTGCGATGCTGCGCCCCGTCATCCGCTCGACCTGGCCGAGCGCTTGGGCCACGAGCAGCTCCGCGCCCCCGACCACCCGCTCACCGCGTGCCTGCACGGCGGCAGCGAGCGGCGTCGGCCAGGGCGCGTAGAGGATGTCGAACAGCGCCGCCCCCGCCGGCCAGCGCCCGGCAGCGGCGTCGGCCGCCAGCCCGTCGGTCGCTCCGGCCGGCGTCGTGGCGATCACCAGCTCGGTGTCCGGGACCGCGCCCCAGGGCCGCACCTCGATCGGGACGCCGACAGCCTCCGCCACGGTGCGCAGCGCGCGCGCCCGCTCCGGGCGCCGGACCAGCGCGGCCACATGTGGCCGCCCCAGCTCGGCGAGGGCAGCCAGCGCGGCCTGCGCCGACCCACCCGCGCCGAGCACGACGGCATGCGCCAACTCGGCAACGCCCGCCTTGCGCAGCGCCTGGACCATCCCCGGCACGTCAGTGTTGGCTCCGAGGAGGAGCCCCGTGTCATCTTTACCGAGGCGCGTGACTGTGTTGACAGCGCCCACCCGAGCGGCGAGCGGCTCCAGCTCGTCGAGCTGGGGCAGGACGGCTAGCTTGAGGGGCATCGTCAGTGAGTAGCCGGCGAAGGCTGGGTCGTCGCGCGCCTGCTGCAGCCGCGCGGGCAGCGCCTCGACCGGGCACTCCACCGCCTCGTAGCTCCAGCCCGCCAGCCCCAGTGCGCGGTAGGCCGCACGGTGCAGGATCGGTGACAGGGAGTGTGCGATCGGGGAGCCGAGCACAGCCGCCCATCGGCGGGCGGCGGCATCGTTGGGCTGGCGGCCAGGTACCTGGTCGGGTCCCTGCTGAGGTTCCTCAGCCACCGCCGGTCTCGGTGTTGTACCGCCCCTGCAGCCGGTTGAACTCAGCGGTGCTGTCGGTGAAGAACGTCTTGTTCTCCTTCGGCAGGCTGACGAAGTAGGTCCAGGGGCCTGCTGTTGGGTGCAGTGCGGCGTTGAGCGCGGCCTCACCTGCGGCACCGATCGGCCCGGGCGGGAAGCCGGGGAACTTGCGCGTGTTGTAGGGCGAGTTCGTGTCGAGCCGGCTCTGCGTCAACGGCCCCTGGTAGTCCTGCAGCGCGTACCGGGTAGTCGAGTCCATCCCGAGGGTCGGGAAGTCGGCGGTGTCCTTGAGCCGGTTGAGCACCACCCGCGCGACCTTGCCGCGGTCGTCCTTGTGCGCCACCTCCCGCTCCACGATCGACGCCAGCGTGACCACCTGCAGCGGGGTGAGCCCCTCGGCCCGGGCGGCGTTCTCCAGGCCGAGGCCGGACGCGACGTCGCGGTACTTGGCGACCATTATCTTCAGCACGTCGGTGGCAGTCGCGTCGGGGCGAGCCGAGTAGGTCGCGGGGAAGATGAAGCCCTCAGGCGAGTTGGGGGCTGTCGCGTACGCGGGCAGGCCGAGGTCCTGCGGCCGCTTGGCTGCTTCCTGCAGCTTGGCCAGCGGGATGCGCGTCGCCTTCGCGATCACGGGCAGTGCGGTGCGCAGGTCGGCGCCCTCCGCGATGGTGAAGGTCGACTCCACGCGCGAGGACGGGTCAAGCAGCAGCGACAGGGCCGCCGCCGCCTTCATCTCGTGCCGGAGCCGGTAGTAGCCGGGCTGGATGCTGCGCGACCGCGAGTCGGACTGAGCTGCGTCCTGGAACGCGGCGGCGCTCTTGACCACTCCCTGCGTCGCGAGGGTCTTGCCGATCTGCGTCGCCACCGCCCCCTCGAAGACCTGCACGGTGACGCTGCCGCTGCCCTGCCCGCTGTAGTCGGCAGCCGACGAGCCGCCGATGTGCAGCCGGGCGAGCACGGAGTTGAGCCCCAGCGCAGCGAGGACGACGAGCCCGGCGAGGACGGCGACCGCGACCAGCAGCCGGCCGACACGGACTCCGGGGTGGCGGGGAGGCCGCGGCCCTGGGTCGGCGGAGCCGGAGCTCAGCAGGCCGGGCAGCGAGTCAGTCACTCGGCGCCCCCGGGATCAGCGGCTGCGGCATTGGGTGACCGTATGTCACCGGGAACGCCGACTGCTCGGCTGTCCAGCCACGACTGCAGGATGCCCACCGCAGCCACCTGGTCGATGACGGCGCGCCGGGCGACGGCACCATTTCCGCCTCCTCCGCCCCCACTGCGCCCACCGCGCCCACCGCCGCGACCGCGGCGACCCGGTGGCGGTCGTCCAGCGGCCGACTGGAGCTGCCGCTCGGCGACGACCGTGGTGAGCCGCTCGTCGACGAGGGTCACGGGCACCGGGGCGATGCGGGGCGCGAGGGCGGCGGCGTACTCGCGAGCCATCGTGACAGCCTGCCCCTCGCGCCCGGCGAGGGTGCGGGGCAGGCCGACGAGCACCTCCACCGCCTGGCGCCCTGTCACGAGCGCGACGAGCCGGTCGAGGTCGCCCCGGCCGCGAGCCAGGGTCTCGACAGGTGAGGCGAGCACTCCGGCAGGGTCGCTAGCGGCCACGCCGACCCGGACGGTGCCGACGTCGACGGCCAGCCGCACCCCCGGGGCGGTCGCGCCTGGCAGCGCCCCCGGCGCCCCCGGCGCCCCCACCACCCTCACCGCCCGGCGGCGACGGCGCGCTCGACGGCAGCGAGCGCGGCGGGAAGGCCGTCGGCCTGCGGGCCGCCGCCCTGCGCGAGGTCGGGCTTGCCGCCCCCTCGCCCCCCGAGCTCGGCGGCGGCGGTCCGGACAAGTTCGCCGGCCGACAGTCCGGCGCTACGGGCGGCGTCGGTGGTCGCGACGACGAGCGAGGCGCGCCCCTCGCCGCGGACGCCGACCGCCACCACTCCGGAGCGCTCGACAAGCCGTCGCCGCACGTCGGTGGCGAGCTTGCGCGCGTCGTCGGCGGAGGTGCCGGGCGGCGCCTCGACAGCCACCAGGTAGACGTCGCCGACCAGCCGGGCAGCATCCGCCATCGCGCCGGCCGACTCGAGCACGGCTTGCGACCGCACCCGCTCCAGCTCGCGCTCGGCGTCCCGCAGCCGGGCGACGACGTCGGCAACCCGGTCCGGGACCTCCTCGACGCGGGTGGCCTTGAGCACGGCGGCAACCTGGGAGAGCAGCACGCGCTCCCGCGCGAGGAACCGGAAAGCGTCGAGCCCGACGAGCCCCTCGACCCGGCGGGTGCCGGCCGCGACCGACCCCTCCGACAGCAGTGTCACCGCCCCGAGCTGGGCCGAGCGAGAGACGTGCGTGCCGCCGCACAGCTCACGGGCATAGGGCGCGGACGGGTCCCCGACATCGACAACCCGCACCGAGTCGCCGTACTTCTCCCCGAACAGCGCCGTCGCGCCGATCCGGCGGGCCTCGTCCAAGGTGGTGACGAAGGCGCTGACCGGAAGGTCGCGCAGCAGGACCTCGTTGACCTCGTCCTCGACGTCGCGCAGCACCGACGCGGGCACAGCAGAGGGCGAGTGGAAGTCGAAGCGCAGCCGGCCAGGGGCGTTGAGCGAGCCCGCCTGGGTGGCGCTCTCGCCGAGCATGGCGCGAAAGGCCCGGTGGATGAGGTGCGTGGCGGTGTGCGAGCGGCTGACCGCCTGCCGCCGGGCGGGGTCCACCATCGCCTGGACGGCCGACCCCGACCGCAGCTCCCCTGACCGGATGCGCACCCGGTGCACGACCAGGTCGGCGACAGGCCGTTGGACGTCGAGCACCTCGGCCTCGCCGCCGTCGAAGCGCACCAGCCCGAGGTCGGCCTCCTGGCCGCCGGCCTCGGCGTAGAAGGGGGTGACGTCGAGGACGAGCCCGACCTCCATCCCCTCGCCCGCGGCGGCCAGCTGGGCGCCGTCGCCGAGCCCCAGCAGAGCCCCGACCACCGACTCGCGCTCGAGCTCGGTGTAGCCGGTGAAAGTCGTCGCGCCGGAGCGCTCCAGCACGGGCCGGTACGCCGAGAAGTCGACGTTGCCGATGCGCCGGCCCTGGCGGTCGGTCTTGGCCGCATTCCGCTGGCGCTGCATCAGCCGGCGGAAGCCGTCCTCGTCGACCGACAGCCCCTGCTCGGCAGCGAGCTCGAGGGTCAGGTCGATGGGGAAGCCGTAGGTGTCGTGCAGCTCGAACGCGCGCTCCCCGGACAGGGTGGCACTACCCGCCGCCCGAGCCCCGCCCGCGGCGGACTCGAACAGGGTCATGCCGCGGGTGAGCGTCGCGCGGAAGGACTCCTCCTCGCCGGCAGCCACGGAGGCGACGACGGCGCTGTTCAGCTCGGGGTACATCGGTCCCATCGCCTGCCGGATGACGCCGAGCAGCTCAGGCACCACCGGCTCGCGGCCTCCGAGCAGGTAGACGCTGCGCAGCGCCCGGCGCATCAGCCGGCGGAGCACATACCCGCGCCCCTCGTTCGACGGGGTGATGCCGTCGGCGATCAGCATGGCTGCGGTGCGCAGGTGGTCGGCGACGACGCGCAGGTGGACATCGCTCGCCGGGTCGGCACCGTAGCGGGTGCCGGTGAGCTCAGCGGTACGGTCGAGCACGGGACGGCTGATGTCGATCTCGTACAGGTTCTCGACGCCCTGCAGCAGCGTCGCCATCCGCTCCAGGCCCATGCCGGTATCGATGTTGCGGGCCGGCAACTCGCGCAGGACCGGGAAGTCGTAGCCGGCGCCCTCGCCCCGCTCGTACTGCATGAACACGAGGTTCCAGACCTCGAGGTAGCGGTCCTCGTCGGCCTCCGGTCCGCCCTCGGCGCCGTACTCCGGGCCGCGGTCGAAGTAGATCTCGCTGCATGGGCCGCACGGTCCGGGCACGCCCATCGACCAGTAGTTGTCCTCCTTGCCGCGCCGTTGGATGCGCTTGCCGGGCAGGATCGTGCGCCAGATGTCGTAGGCCTCGTCATCGTCGAGGTAGACGGTCGCCCAGAGCCGCTCGGGGTCGAAGCCGTAGCCGCCGCCCTCGACGCTGGCGGTCAGCAGCTCCCACGCGAGCGGGATGGCCCGCTCCTTGAAGTAGTCGCCGAACGAGAAGTTGCCGCACATCTGGAAGAACGACGCGTGCCGCGCGGTGTGGCCGACGTTCTCGATGTCGATGGTCCGCACGACCTTCTGCACGCTGGTCGCCCGCGGCCAGGGGGCGGGCAGGTCGCCCAGGAAGTACGGCTTGAACGGCACCATGCCAGCGTTGACCAGCAGCAGGGTCGGGTCCTCGGCGATCAGGCTCGCGGATGGAACGACGACGTGACCGCGCGCCTCGAAGTGGGCGAGGAAGCGGCGGCGGATCTCGCCTGTCTGCATCGGACTCAGCCGCCCAGGCCGAGGCTCGTGCGCAGCTCGTGCTCGCGCTCGCGCATCCCCTCGCGCACGTCGTGGACGAACTCGCCCACCTCTGCCGCCAGCAAACGGACCGCCGAGCCGGGGGGCAGCCGGTCAGCCACCGCCACCGGCCGCCGCAGGGATACCAGCGCGAGCGTGATGCCGAACGCGACAGTCATCCCGAATGTGACGTAGCCCAGCCGGCGGGTCACGGCGCGACCTTGCGGCGCGCGTGGCCCCTGGGTTCGGCGCTCGGCTCGAGCCCGCTGCGGCTGCGCTTGGCTGCCGCCCGGCGCACTCCGTAGGAGAAGGCCGCCACCTTGACGACGGGACCGCCGAGCGAAGCCGCGACCACGCCGGTCAGGGCCGAGACGCTGCCGGTGATGGACTGCACGTGGGACGCGATCGCATCCACCCGCGCCAGCTCCGCGTTGACCTGCGCGAGTGCCTGGTTGACCTCGTCGACAGTCTCGCCCGCCTGCCGCACCCGGGCGGTGCCCTCGTCGATCGTGCTGCCGGTCTGCCGCACGCGGGCGGCGACCTCGTCGAAGATGCGCCCAAGCTTGAACAGGACGAAGCAGCCGACCAAAGCCAGCAGGAGGAAGGCGCCGGCCGCGATGAGCCCTGCGATCGCCCCCGCCGACATGGGTCGCCCTCCGGACGTGCTGCAGCCACGCCCTCGTGGGCGGCTGTCCTAGCGATCGACCCTACCGTCAGGCCTGCCTCGCCACCTCTCCATTTACCGGAGGTCAGGCCTGCTGGTCAGGGCTCGCGGCACCACCCAGCAGCCGGCGCTCGGCGTCCGTCGGCGGCTGCGGCGTGCACCGCGGACGCCAGGACGCGACATCGTCCTGCGTGGCGTTGTCGCCCTGATCCGTCGCGTCTCGCTCGTCACCTGGGTTGCCGACCTCACCCGGGTCACTGAGGTCACCGAGGTCACCGCGCAGCACCTGGCGCAGCTCGGCGGTGCGGGCTGCCGCCCATGGCTCGCGCTCGGTCGGCTGCCAGTAGACGCGGCCGTGCACCTGGTCGGGGGCGTACTGCTGGCGCACGACTGCGCCGGGGAAGTCGTGCGGGTAGCGGTAGCCGCGCCCGTGCTCCATCCGCTTGGCCCCTGGGTAGTGGGCGTCGCGCAGGTGCGCCGGGACCGCGCCGATGCGCCCGGCGCGCACGTCCGCCGTCGCCGAGTCGATGGCGGCGATGACCGCGTTGGATTTCGGCGCCAGCGTGCAGTGGATGACGGCCTGCGCCAGGGAGAGCCGGGCCTCGGGCAGCCCGACCAGCTCCAGCGCGGAAGCGGCGGCCACGGCCACCTGCAGGGCGCTGGGGTCGGCCATCCCGATGTCCTCGCTGGCGAGGATGACCACCCGGCGGATGACGAAGCGCGGATCCTCGCCGGCCTCCAGCATCCGCGCGAGGTAGTGCAGCGCCGCATCCACGTCACCGCCACGCATCGACTTGATGAAGGCGCTCGCGACGTCGTAGTGCTGGTCACCGTCACGGTCGTAGCGCACCGCAGCGCGGTCGACGGCCCGCTCGATCGCAGCCAGGTCGAGCTCGCCCTCGGTCCGCCCGGCCGCTTCCAGCGCGGTCAGTGCCCGGCGTGCGTCTCCCCCGGCGATCGTGAGCAGGTGCTGCTCGGCCTCGTCGGTGAGCCGCAGCCGGCCGCCGAAGCCGCGCTCGTCGGCCAGCGAGCGCCGGATGAGGGTGCGGATGTCATCCTCGCCGAGTGCCTCGAGCCGCAGGAGCAGCGAGCGGGACAGCAGCGGCGAGATGATGCTGAAGAAGGGGTTCTCGGTGGTGGCGGCCACCAGCACGATCCAGCCGTTCTCGACCGCCGGCAGCAGCACGTCCTGCTGAGCCTTGGTGAAGCGGTGGACCTCGTCGAGGAACAGCGTGGTGCGCGTACGCGACAGCTCCAGGGTGCTCCGCGCATCCTCGATGACGGCCCGCACGTCCTTGACCCCGGCCGAGACCGCCGACAGCTCGCGGTACCGGCTCCCCCGGCTGACCAGGTGCGCGAGCGTCGTCTTGCCGGTGCCAGGCGGCCCCACCAGCACCACCGACGTCGCACCCTGACCATCGAGCAGCCGCCTCAGCGGGGCTCCCTCGCTGACCAGGTGGGCCTGGCCGACGACCTCGTCCAGGCTGCGCGGGCGCATCCGTACCGCCAGCGGCGCGCGGCTCGCCAGGTCGGCGTCGAACAAGCTCACGCAGCGACCGTACGGCCGCACGCCCGGCGGGAGCCTGCGGCTAGCCTCCGAGGCACGCCCGGCCGCCCGCCGCGGTGCGCCGCCAGCTGCTCTGCTCGATGGAGGACCACGTGCCCGCACCGCTGCCGCCCCCCGACGTCTCACCCGGTGACCGGTTCCAGGACGTCGACGAGTGGACGCGCGACCGGGACGGCCAGCCCCACCTGTGGAAGACGCTCGGCTACCGGCGCACCGGGTGGGAGCCGGGCCGCACATCGATCGAGTGGGATGCGACGAAGGAGTACGGCTTCCCGACCAGGGGCGGCCACGTCGTGCAGGGCGGGCTGGTCACGGCGCTGCTCGACGCGGCGATGGGTGGAGCGACGTGGACGGTGCTCGACCGCGACCAGGCGTTCCTGACCGCCGACCTGCGCGTGGAGTTCCTGCGGGCCAGCAAGCCCGGCCTGCTCTCGGCCACCGGCTGGGTCGTGCGGCGGACCAGGCGCGTGGTGTTCGCCGCGGCCGAGCTGACCGACGCCGAGGGGACGCTGCTCGCCTCGTCACGCTGCACCCAGGTCGTGCTGCCCGACGAGGGCGCGGCGGGGCGCTTCGGACCCCCGGATGCGGGCGGGGCTCCCCCGCAGGATGCGCGGGGCTGAGACCCCGCGCTGCCGATGCGTTAGCTCTGCGAGCTGGCCGCCGGAGCGCCCTCGAGCTCAACGACGTCGAGGTCACCGTCCGCGTAGCGCGCCCTGATGACCTTCTTGTCGAACTTGCCGACCGAGGTGCGCGGCACGGCCTCGATGAACGCCCAGCGCTCTGGCAGCTGCCAGCGGGCGACAGAGCCGGCGAGGAACTCGCGCAGGTCGTCAGGGGTCACCGAGGCCCCCTGCCGGAGGACGATCGAGGCGAGCGGCCGCTCCTGCCAGCGCTCGTCGGGGACGGCGACGACTGCGGCCTCTATCACGTCGGGGTGGCCCATCAGCGCGTTCTCCAGCTCGACCGACGAGATCCACTCGCCGCCGGACTTGATGACGTCCTTGGACCTGTCGGTGATCTGCATGAAGCCGCGGTCGTCGAGTGTGCCGACGTCGCCGGTGCGCAGCCACCCGTCGGGTGAGAAGCGGCTCGGGTCGTCGCCGCGGTAGTACGAGCCGGTCACCCAGGACCCGCGGCACTCGAACTCCCCCACGGCGATCCCGTCGGCCGGCAGCACCTCACCGGCGTCGTCGACGATGCGGCACTCGACACCGGGGACGACGCGCCCGGTCCGGGCGCGCCAGCCCCACTCGTCCGCGGGCTCGACGCCCTTTGGCGGATGCGCCACCGCGGCTAGGGGGGAGGTCTCGGTCATCCCCCAGGCCTGCAGCACCCGCACACCGTGCCGCTCCTGCAGCGCCTGCATCAGGGCGAGCGGCACCGCCGACCCGCCGCAGACGACGAGCCGCAGAGAGGACAGCTCGACGCTCCCCTCGGCCCGGTCAGCAAGGTGGAGCAGGTCGTTCCACACCGTTGGCACCGCGCCGCCGACAGTCGGCTGCGCGGTGCGGATCAGCCGGGCGAGCGGTTCGGCCTGCAGCCACCGCTCCGGCAGCACCATGTCGGCGCCGGTCATCCACGCTGCGTACGGCAGGCCCCAGGCGTTGGCGTGGAACATCGGCACGATCGGCAGCACCCGGTCGTGCTCGGTCAGGCCGAACACCCCGGCCGTGCAGGCCGCCATCGAGTGCAGGAACGTCGAGCGGTGGCTGTAGACAACCCCCTTGGGGTTGCCGGTCGTGCCGGAGGTGTAGCACATCGCCGCCGCGGAGCGTTCGTCGATGTGGTCCTGCCACGGGTACTCCGGCTCCTCGGCGGCCACGGCGTCCGACAGCAGGTGGATGCGTGCGGGCGAGACACCGGTCAGCGCATCGACAGCCTCCTTGTCGGCGGCGGCGTCCTCACCCCCGCCGACGAGCACGTGCTCGACAGTCGGCAGATCCGGCAGCAGCCCGGCGAGCAGCGGGGCGAGGGAGGCGTCGGCCAGGATCACCCGGTCCTCGGCGTGGTTGGCGACGTAGGTCAGCTGCTCAGGGAACAGGCGGATGTTGAGGGTGTGCAGGACGGCGCCCATCGCGGGGACGGCGAGGTAGGCCACCAGGTGCTCGGCGTTGTTCCACCCGAAGGTGGCGACCCGGTCGCCGTCGCCGATGCCGAGCCGGCGCAGCGCGTTGGCCAGGCGGCCCGCGCCCGCACCCACCTCGGCGAAGCTGGCGCTCCTCGTGCCCGTGGGCGTTGCCGTGATCACCTGGCTGCCGGATGACGTAGCGAGGCCGTGCCGCAGCAGGGCAGCGAGGCTGAGTGGGACGTCCTGCATCGTGCTCTGCACCTGACACTCCTTCGCAGCCGGATGTGGGGCTCATCCTGCCTGACTGTCTGTGGTGCGCGCCACACCGCTACTGGCGACCCGTGGCCATGGCTCAGCCGGGCGCGAGAGCGTTCAAAGCCGGCGTGGTGCAGCCACCGCCGTGATCTCGGCCGGCAGCGGCCAGGCGTTGGCCCGGCAGCCCTGCAGGCTGATCGACTGCTGCTGCATCACCGGCGCCGCGGCACCGGGCGCCCCGCAGAAGCGGTGGCCGAGGCCGAGCCAGTGGCCGGTCTCGTGGTTGAGCACCATGGTCCGGTAGCTCTCCAGGGTGTCGGGCCAGCGGTAGCCCGGTGGGCCCGCGGTCAGGCGCGCCTCGTTGATGATGACGTTGCGCCCCACGGTGCAGCTGTAGAGGACCGAGCAGACGGGGCTGAAGGTCGGCACGGCGCTGGAGGTCGCCAGCCAGAGCGTGAAGTCCCCGCCGGCTGGCACCTCGCGGAACGCGATCTTCCCGCCGACGGACCAGCCCCGGGGGTCGGCATAGACACCGTCCGCCAGCGTGCTCAGCACCCGCACGTCGGTGTGCACCGGGCCCGCCGTGCGGACCGAGTAGGTGTAGGTCAGGCGCGGGGGCGCCGGGGGCGCCGTGCACCCGCTGACGAAGGCTGCTCCGACACTGACCGCCGCGACAGCGTTCCCCAAGTGCCCGGGCGACTTCCTGTACCGCATCTGACCCCCGTGCACGATGACCGGCCGTGCGCTGATGATGGCGTGATCGGCCGCAGGCTCAGGCGCCTGTAGGTGCTCGCGACAGGTTCAGCGCGGCCGTGCCGGGGGCTTGACCGCCGCGTCGACCCCCGCCTCCCGCCGCTGCGCCGCCGTGACGGGCGTCGGGGCGCCGGTTAGCGGATCGCTGCCGCTGGCCGTCTTCGGGAACGCGATGACGTCGCGGATGGAGTCGGCGCCGGACACCAGCATGCAGATGCGGTCCCACCCGAGGGCGATACCGCCGTGTGGCGGCGGGCCGTAGCGGAACGCGTCGAGCAGGAAGCCGAACTTGGCCTGAGCGTCCTCCGGCGAGAAGCCCACGAGGTCGAAGACCCGCTGCTGCAGCTCGCGCTCGTGGATACGCAGCGAGCCGCCGCCCAGCTCGTTGCCGTTGAGCACGACGTCGTAGGCCTGCGCCAGCACCTCGCCGGGCCGCGTCTCGAGGTCAGGGGCGTCCTCGTCGCGCGGGCGGGTGAACATGTGGTGCACCGCGGTCCACTGTCCCCCTCCATCAGCACCCCCTGCATCAGGGCCCCCCGCGCCGGCGTCCGGCCCGCTGGCCGGCTCCGAAAGCTCCGAGGGCTCGAACATCGGGAAGTCGGTGACCCAGACGAACTCCCAGCGGGCCGGCGGGACGAGGTCGCGGTCCCGCGCGACAGCCACCCGCAGCGCCCCGAGTGCCTCCAGGGTTGCGTGGCGAGGGCCGGCCTGGAAGAACACGGCATCGCCGGGGCCGGCGCCGGTCGCCGCCGCTAGCCCGGCGACCTCGTCGGCCGACAGGTTCTTGGCGATGCCGCCGGAGGGGACGCCTTCTGATCCGACGAGCACATATGCCACACCCTTGCCGCCGCGGCTGCGTGACCACTCCTGCCAGCCGTCGAGCTGCCGGCGGGTGTAGGAGCCCCCGCCCGGCACGACGACAGCCCCCACGTGCTCGGAGGAGGCGAAGATGCGAAAGCCCGAGCCGGCGAAGTACTGGGTCAGGTCGACCAGCTCGAGGCCGAACCGCAAGTCGGGCCGATCACTGCCGTAGCGCCGCATCGCGTCCGCGTAGCTGATCCGCGGGAAGGGGCGCTCGAGCTCGACGCCGAGCACCTCCGACCAGATGGCGGTGAGCACGTCCTCCCCGAGCGCGATGACGTCGTCCTGCTCGCAGAACGACATCTCGATGTCGAGCTGGGTGAACTCGGGCTGGCGGTCGGCGCGGAAGTCCTCGTCGCGAAAGCACCGGGCGAACTGGTAGTAGCGCTCGAGCCCGCCGACCATCAGCAGCTGCTTGAACAGCTGGGGCGACTGCGGCAGCGCATACCAGGAGCCGGGCTGCAGTCGGACCGGGACGAGGAAGTCGCGTGCCCCCTCGGGGGTGGACCGGGTCAGGTAGGGCGTCTCGATGTCGAGGAAGCCGCGCGAGTCCATCACCCGCCGGGCCGTGCGCGTCACCGCCGCCCGGGTCCGGATCGCCTGCGCCACGCTCGGGCGCCGCAGGTCGAGGTAGCGGTACTGCAGCCGCGTCTCCTCGGCCACCCGCTGCCCGTCGGCGTCGCCGTGCCCGTCGACGGCGAACGGCAGCGCGTCGCTCTGGCTGAGCACCTCGTAGGACGACGCCGCGACCTCGACCTCACCCGTTGCGATCTCGGCGTTCTCGTTGCCGGTGGGCCGCCGTCGCACCTCGCCGGTCAGGCGGATGCACCATTCGCTGCGCAGCTCGCCGCCCGTCCCGTCGCCGAGCACTACCTGCACCACGCCGCTGGCATCACGCAGGTCGACGAACAGCACACCGCCGTGGTCGCGTCGCCGCGCCACCCATCCGGCAAGCGTCACGGTCGTGCCGGCGTCGGCCGCCCGCAGCTCCCCTGCTTGATGCGTCCGGATCACTACAGCGTCAGCTCCTCGACGAGTCGGTCGAGCCCGACGGCCTGCTGCTCGCCGGTCACCAGGTCTTTCACCTGCGCGACGCCGGCAGCGATGTCGCGCTCGCCCATGATGACGGCGCGGCGCGCACCCGAGGACGACGCCGCCCGCATGGCCCCCTTCATCCCGCGGTCGCCGTAGGCCAGGTCGGCCGTCGCGCCGGCGCGGCGGACCTCGTCGACGAGCACGACAGCGCGGCGCTTGGCCTCGGCGCCGAGCGGCACGACGAACACCTCGACCCGCGGGCGCACCTGCGGCCCCGCCCCTTCGGCGTCGAGCGCCAGCAGGATGCGTTCGGTCCCGAGCGCCCATCCAATGCCGGGCAGCGGCGGGCCGCCGATTGACTCCGACAGCCCGTCGTAGCGGCCGCCGCCGCCGACAGCACTCTGCGCGCCGAGCCCGGAGTGCTGCCACTCGAACGTGGTGCGCTGGTAGTAGTCGAGCCCGCGCACCAGCCGCGGCGCCTCCGTCCAGGCCACGCCGAGGTCGGCCAGGTGGATGCGGACGGCGTCGTAGTGCTCCTTGCACTCCGCACACAGCGCGTCGACCAGGGTCGGGGCCCCCGCCACCATCTCCTGGACCTCGGCGCGCTTGTCGTCCAGCACCCGCAGCGGGTTCAGCTCGACCCGGCGCCGCGTGTCCTCGTCGGGCAGCGGCAGCGCGGCGAGGTACCCGCGCAGCGACTCGGTGTAGGCCGGCCGGCAGGCGGGGTCACCGAGGCTGGTCAGCAGCAGCGTGACGTCACGCAGGCCGAGGCCGGCGAAGGCGTGGCTGCCGAGCGCGACGACCTCGGCGTCGAGCGCGGGATCGTCCAGGCCGAGCGCCTCGACCCCCACCTGCTGGAACTGCCGGAACCTGCCCGCCTGCGGACGCTCGTAGCGAAACATCGGGCCCGCGTACCAGAGCTTGAGTGGCAGTGCGCCGCGCTCGAGGCCGTGCTCGGCGACCAGGCGGACCACCCCCGCGGTGCCCTCCGGCCGCATCGTCACCGACCGGCCGCCGCGGTCGGCGAAGGTGTACATCTCCTTGGACACCACGTCGGTGGATGCGCCGACGCCGCGCTCGAACAGGCCGGTGTCCTCGAGCACGGGTGCCTCGACGTAGGAGTAGCCGGCACTGCGGGCCGGCTCCAGCAGCGCGTCGCGGACGGTGAGCCAGCGGTTCGATTCAGCCGGGAGGATGTCGTACGTGCCCTTGGGGGCGAGGAAGGGACTCACCAGCCGGTCCGGCGGGGCCCCGCGCCCTTGGCCCCGGCCGCCCCGCCTGCTCCGGCTTCCAGCAGCTCGGCGAGGAAGGGGTTGGTCGCCCGCTCGAGCCCCACTGTTGTGTCGTCGTAGTGCCCGCAGTGCACGACTGTCTCGTCCGGCAGCGGCAGCACGACGCGGGCCAGGGAGCCCATCAGCTCCTGAAAGCTGCCGCCGGGAAAGTCGGTCCGCCCGATGCTGCCCTGGAACAGCAGGTCGCCGCTGAACAGCCGCCCATCGCCGTGGAAGACAACCGAGCCGGGGGTGTGTCCCGGCGTGGCCGAGACAGCGAGGTCGAGCCCGGCCAGGGTGAGGCTGTCACCGTCGGCGAGCGGGCGGACGTCGGACGGCTCGGTCCAGGTCAGCCTGCCGAACATCGGCGTGCCGTGCGGGATGCCGACAGCCGACCACGGGTCGGTCAGCTGCCCCCGGTCGTCCGGAGCGATGAAGGCGGGCACGTCCTTGGCCCCGCAGACCGGCACGACAGCGAAGGTGTGGTCGATATGACCGTGCGTGAGCAGCACGGCGACAGGGCGCAGCCGGTGCTCACGCAGCACGGCGTCAAGGCCGTCCTCGACACCGACACCCGGGTCGACCACGACGCACTCCTCGCCGGCAGCGGGCGCGACGACGAAGCAGTTGGTGTCGAAGGCACGGGCCACGACGCGCGAGACGAGCACCGCCCGAGGTTACCGGCGCCTTCCTAGACTGGTGACGCCAGCGTGATCATGTCCGACGACCCCGGGAGCCTGCATGGCCGCTACCCGCCGGGAGCGCGAGCTCGCCCTCGCGCGCGCCCACCGGCAGGCCGCGCGCCGGGCCGAACGCCGGCGGCGCCGGCGGCAGCGGCTCCTCGTGGCGGGGGCTGCTGTCGTGACGCTGCTCGTGATCGGGGGCATCACGTTCGTCTCGCTGCACGGCCGCGGCAAGAAGGCAGCACCGGCCGCGTCGCCGAGCGCCTCACCGACCACCGCTCCCGGCGCCTCGCCGACCGGTCCACCGCCTGTCGCGTCCCGGGCGGTCGCCTGCGGCTCGGCGACACCGACGGCCCCGAAGGCGCAGACGTTCACGGCCGAGCCACGCCTCATGGTCACCGGCGGCACCTACCAGATGACGCTCGCGACCTCCTGCGGGCCGATCACCGTCTCCCTCGACGCGGCAAAGGCTCCGCACACCGTCAACAGCCTGGCCTTTCTTGCCGGCAGGCACTTCTACGACGGCACGCTGTGCCACCGAGCCGTCACCACCCCGGGCCTGACCGTGCTGCAGTGCGGCGACCCCAAGGGGACCGGGGCAGGCGGCCCGGGCTACACGCTGCCCGAGGAGAACCTCAAGGGCGCGACCTACCCCCGCGGCACGTTTGCGATGGCCAAGTCGAGCGCGGCGCATTCGACAGGCAGCCAGTTCTTCCTCGTCGGCAAGGACAGCCAGCTGCCAGCGCAGTACACAGTCGCTGGACGCATCACGGCGGGGATCGCGGTGCTCGACCGGCTGCTGGCGCTGGGCAACGACGCCATGAACGGCGGCGGCGACGGCGCCATGAACGGCGGCGGCGACGGCGCCCCGCTGGAGCGGGTGTACCTCGACACGGTGATTGTGCGCCGGGGGTGAGCGCCGTAACGACACATCCTGATGTGCGGCACATGACGGACGCCTGCGGTGCAGTCAGGCGGTGGCAGCGACCAGATCGAGCATGAACCGTGCCGCCTGCGCCCGTTCATCGGCGATGCGATGCAGCTCCGTGGTCGGGGGCTTGCCGAGGTGCTCGAACGGGATCGCTGACAGGCCGAGAACAGCAGCATCTGCAAGGCATGCGCGCGCTGAACCACGTCCAGGCCGGCCTGGCAGCCCTCGGCGCGCAGCCCCTCGACATACGCGGGCAGGCAGCGCGCCTCGAGCTCGGGAAGACAGGCGGCGGGTCGCTCGCCGAGCTGGACCTCTCCGATCAGGAGCTGGCCGAGGTCGAAACCCAGCGGCCCCGTCCCCCAGAAGCCGTAGTCGATCAGCATCAGGTCGCTCGAGCCCTGCTGCGCCAGCAGGTTGCGCGGGCAGGCGTCGCCGTGGACGGTGCCGAGCGGCAGGCTCTCGAGCTCCTCCACGAGCGCCGGGAGTTCACCGGCTGCCCGCCGCAGGTCGGACCGCAGCTCGGCGTCGAAGGCCGAGGCCACAAGCGGGTGCGACCACACCGCGTCGTCGAGCAAGGCAGGCAGGACCTGGTGGGCGACGCGCCCCGCCGCGTATCCGCGCACCGGCGAGTCCTTGCGGCAGATGCACGCAAGGGGACGCAGCTGCTCGCTCGCCGCGACCCGGCCCAGCAGGAACGCGGCGCGGCCGAAGAGCTCGGCGTCCCAGGCGACCGGGACCGTGTCGACCACTTCCAGCCAGAGGGCGGCGGACTCCTCGTCGATGTCGATAACGGCGTGGGCCGTCGGGATGCCCAGCCCGTCGGGCAGGCGCTCGCCCAGGCCCGAGCGGTAGACCAGCGGCTCGGTCTGCCAGGGCAACTGGGCCAGGGCATCCTCGCGCAGCTCCGGCGGGACGACCGCGAAGTAGGGCGACCGGGCCCATGACTGCACGACCTTGACGAAGAAGGCGAAGGGCTGCTCGCCAGCGGGTGTGCGCGCGCGTCCGCGCACCCAGTACCGTCCAGCGGTCGTCAGTGCCTCGATGTCGTAGGCAGCCACTGTGGCGCACGACGTCAGCAGCTCGAGATCGGCAGCCCGCTCCATGCCCAGGCTGCCCGCCACCATGGCTGTCAGCTCGTCGTCGGACACGTCGGCGGCGCAGAGCAGTGAACGATCGTGCATGAGGGCCTCCGGGCGGCGGGTACTGCTCCCCGTCAGCCGGGACCATGATCGCGCCGCTGGGGGCTGTCAAGCGACATGTGGCGGCGGCCAGCCGTTCAGCGCAGCTCGTACCAGTCGTAGTGCAGGTCCGCGAGGCTCCCCTTGCCGACCGCCTGCACGGCATTGAGCCAGGCATAGTCGGGGTGGCCGGTCTCGAATCGGGGAGCGACGTACATCGGGGCGCTGCCCATCCCGCCGCTGATGTCGGTACGGCCCGAGTACTGCACGTACACCAGTGCGCCCTCCGGCGTCTCGATCGTAGCCCGCACGTCGATGGTGGCGACTGCGCCGACCATGCTCAGCCAGTCAGCCGCGGCGTGCCCCTTCAGCGTTCCCGTCAGCCGTCCGGTGAAGGTCATGCCGGTGAGCTCAGCGACGGTGCGGTGCCCGCTCGGACCGGCGCCCACCCGGAACGGTTCAGCCAAGGTCACGTCGATGCCGCACAGCGGGACAAGCTCCAAGCTCATCCGGGGGACGGTACGCCGGGACTCGCGGGCCCGTTCGCGGCGCTCAGCAGCGCCAGCATCTCGGGCAGGTCGAACACCTGCGCCGTTGCCACTCCGGACTGCCGCCCCACATGCGGGTCGGCACCGGCCTCGAGCAGCGCACGCACGGCATCCGCGTCCTGCCGGAACACAGCCGCGCCGAGTGCCGGCTGACCGCGGTCGTTGACCCGGTTGGGATCCGCACCGTGGGCGAGCAGCACGCGCACTGTCGGTGCGTGGCGGTGGTAGGCCGCAAGGATCAGCAGGGTGTCGCCCTGGCCGTTGGTCAGGTTGACCGGCAGGCCGGCGTCGAGGTGCGCGGTCAGCTCGTCGGCCGCGCCGTCACGCGCCAGGTCGAAGATGCGGTGGGCAAAGTCGAGGACATCATCGGGAATGTCCCCACCGCGGCCTTCGGCCCGACCCGGAGCCGGCTCGGCAGACACGACCCAGGTCAGACGTTGAATCCGAGCGCCCGCAGCTGCTCACGGCCGTCGTCGGTGATCTTGTCCGGACCCCAGGGCGGCATCCAGACCCAGTTGATCCTGATGTCGTCGACCAGCGGGCTCGGCCCCTCGGTCAGCACTGACCGCGTCTGGTCCTCGATGACGTCGGTCAGCGGGCAGGCCGCCGAGGTCAGCGTCATGTCGATGACTGCTGTGCGAGGGCTGCCGTCGTTCTGGTCAACGGTGATGCCGTACACCAGGCCGAGGTCCACGACGTTGATGCCGAGCTCGGGGTCGACGACGTCGCGCATGGCCTCCTCGAGGTCATCGATCGTGGCTGCGTCGATCTCGCCGCCGGGCACGGCCGGGCTGGGGGCGGTGCTTGTCTGCTCGCTCACGCGCTCATCTCCTTGTCGACGTTCGTGCTGCCGGCTGCCTGCACGACGGCGTCCTTCCAGGCCAGCCATCCGAGCAGCGCGCACTTCACGCGCGCCGGGTACTTCGACACGCCCGCGAACGCGACGGCATCCTCCAGCACGTCCTCGTCCGGCTGGCCCTGGCCGCGCGAAGTCATCAGCGCGTGGAACTCGCGCTCGACCTCGAGCGCGTCGCCGATGCTGCGCCCGATGACAAGGTCGCTCATCACAGAGACCGACGCCTGGGAGATCGAGCAGCCGTCGCTCTCGTACGAAACGTCCTCGACGCTGCCGTCGGCCAGGCGCACGCGCAGCGTGACCTCGTCACCGCACGTCGGGTTGACGTGGTGGACCTCGACGTCGAACGGGTCGCGCAGCCCGCGGTGATGCGGGTTGCGGTAGTGGTCGAGGATGATCTCCTGGTACATCGAGCTCATGTCCACAGCGCTCACCTGCCCCTCACCGTGAGAACAACAGCTGGACCCGGGCCAGACCTTCCACCAGCGCGTCGATCTCGCCCAGGGTCGTGTAGACCGCGAACGACGCGCGCGTGGTCGCCGGCACCGAGTACCGGACACAGACCGGGCGGGCGCAGTGCTGGCCCACCCGCACGGCAATGCCGGACTCGTCCAGCAGCTGGCCCACGTCGTGCGGATGCACGCCGGGCAACGCGAACGAGATCGCCCCGCCGCGGCCCTCCGGCGTCGGCGGGCCGATGACCCGCAGGCCTGGCACTTCCGCCAGCCGGTCGAGTGCGTAGGAGGTGACCTGCCGCTCGTGCGCCTCGATGGCGTCCATTCCCAGCGCCATCAGGTAGTCGGCCGCAGCGCCCAGTCCGACGACCTGCGCGATGGGCGGGGTGCCGGCCTCGAAACGGTGCGGCGGCTCGGAGTAGGTGGAGCCGCTCATCTCGACCAGCTCGATCATCTCACCGCCGCCGAGAAACGGCGGTAGCTCGGCCAGCAGGTCAAAGCGGCCCCAGAGCACGCCGATGCCGGTCGGGCCGAGCATCTTGTGCCCGCTGAAGGCGATGAAGTCGACGCCCAGCGCCTGGACGTCGACGCCCATGTGCGGCACCGACTGGCAGGCATCGAGCACGACTGTTGCGCCGACGGCGCGGGCTCGGTCGCGCACGGCGGCCACGTCGTTGACAGTGCCGAGGATGTTCGACTGGTGGACGAACGAGACGATCCTGGTGCGCTCGGTGATCACGCCGTCACGCAGGTCGAGCCGGCCCTCCTCGGTCAGCCCGAACCACTTCAGCGTGGCGCCGGAGCGCTCGCACACGAGCTGCCACGGCACGAGGTTGGAGTGGTGCTCCATCTCCGTGACGACGACCTCGTCATCGGGCCGGAGCCGGCTGCCGAGGGTGTAGGCCAGCAGGTTGAGCGCCTCGGTGGCGTTCTTCGTGAAGACCACCTCGCGCCGGTCGGCCGCGTTGATCAGCCGGGCGACAGTGTCGCGGCCGCCCTCGTACAGCGCGGTGGCCTCTTCCGCGAGGGTATGGATGCCCCGGTGGACGTTGGCGTTGTGCCACTCGTAGTACTCACGCTCGGCATCGAGCACAGCCGTCGGCTTCTGGGAGGTGGCGGCCGAGTCCAGGTAGACCAGCGGACGGTCGCCGTGGAGCAGCCGGCCGAGCACCGGAAAGTCCTTGCGCACGACCTCGACGTCGAAGGAAGCGGCGAGCCGCCGCTCCGCCGGCGCCAGCGGTGCCCCGGCCGGCTCCTGGAGCGCGAGCACGGGCGAGCCGCCGATGTCGCCTGTCGCGGCTTCGTCCGCCGCGGCTTCGTCGACCACAACTTCGTCGACCACAGCCGCCGGCACCTCGGGCATCACGCGCCGCCTGCTCCGACGCCCGGCAGAATCGGGCCGCGCTCGGCTGGCTCGACGCCTGAGCCGGCAGCGTCGCCGCCGAAGCGCGCGTAGCCCTCGCTCTCCAACTGCGACGCGAGCTCGGCGCCGCCGGACTCGACGATGCGGCCGGCGGACATGACGTGCACGAAGTCGGGCGTGATGTAGCGCAGGATCCGCGTGTAGTGCGTGATCAGCAGCGTGCCGACCTCGCCGCCCGCACGGGCACGGTTGACGCCCTCGCTGACGCTGCGCAGCGCATCGACGTCGAGCCCGGAGTCGGTCTCGTCGAGGATGGCGATCTTCGGCTTGAGCAGCGCCATCTGCAGGATCTCGTGCCGCTTCTTCTCGCCGCCGCTGAAGCCCTCGTTGACGTTGCGCTCGGCGAAGGTCGGGTCCATCTCCAGCCCTGACATCTCCGCGCGGACCTCCTTGACCCACGTGCGCAGCTTCGGCGCCTCACCGCGGACCGCTGTCGCAGCCGAGCGCAGGAAGTTCGACACCGTCACGCCCGGTACCTCAACGGGGTACTGCATGGCGAGAAACAGCCCGGCCCTGGCCCGCTCGTCGACCGTCATGGCGAGCACGTCCTCGCCGTCGAGCGTGATGCCGCCCGAGGTCACCCGGTACTTGGGATGCCCGGCGACCGAGTAGGCCAGGGTCGACTTGCCGGACCCGTTCGGGCCCATGATCGCGTGCGTCTCCCCCGCCCGGACGGTGAGGTCGACGCCTCGCAGGATTTCTTTGTCCTCGACCGACACGTGCAGGTCGGTGATCTCCAGAACGCTCATGGCTCCACATCCACGAGGACTTCGTCGCCCTCGACCTTGACCGGAAAGACAGCAATGGGCTCCGTGGCGGGCAGGCTCGTCGCCTTGCCGGTGCGCAGGTCGAACCGCGACCCGTGCAACCAGCACTCGACGCGCCCGTCCTCCACGTCGCCTTCGGACAGCGACACCTCGGCGTGCGAGCAGATGTCGTCGACGGCGAACACCCCGCCATCTGAGCGGGCGATGCAGACGGGATCGCCCTCGACCTCGACCTGCAGGGCAGACTCCTCCGCAATGTCCGAGAGCTTGCAGACGCGGGTCCAGCTCATGGCGCCACCCCCGTGGCGGGCTCAGCTGGGACGGGGTCGCCCGCTGCCAGCTCGACCTCGACGGCGCCCTGCACCCGGGCCTGCAACTGCTCGCCGGGCAGCTGGGCGATGATGTCGGCGAAGAAGCCGTGCACGACCAGGCGCCGGGCCTCGTCGGCGGTGATACCGCGGGCCATCAGGTAGAACAGCGCCTCGTCGTCGAACCGGCCCGTGGCGCTGGCGTGCCCGGCGCCGGTGACCTCACCAGTCTCGATCTCGAGGTTCGGGACGCTGTCGGCCCGGGCCCCGTCGGACAGGACAAGGTTGCGGTTGAGCTCGTAGGTGTCGGTGTCGACGGCGGCGGCCCGGATCAGCACGTCGCCGATCCAGACCCCGTGCGCACCCTCGCCGCGCAGCGCGCCCTTGTAGGTCACGCGGCTCCGGCAGGACGGGGCGGCGTGGTCGACGAACAGGCGGTGCTCCTGGTGCTGGCCGGCGTCGGTGAAGAACAGTCCGTACAGCTCGGCGTCGCCGCCGGGCCCGGCGTAGGTGACAGTGGGCAGCAGGCGCACGACGTCCCCCCCGAGGGTGACGACGACATGGCGGACCCGCGCGTCGCGCCCGACGCGCAGCGCGTGCGCGCCGAGGTGGACGGCGTCATCGTCCCAGTCCTGCACCGACACCACGGTCACCTGTGAGCCGTCGCCGGCCACGACCTCGACGTTGAGGGCATGCGAACCGGCGCCGGTGTGGTCGAGCACGACTGTGGCAGCGGCGTGCCGGCCAATGTCGAGCACGACGTGGGCCACGTCGACGCCAGTGTCTGCTCCGCCGGGGCCGCCGGTGCTGCGGACAGCCAGGTGCGCGACGGCGTCGACCTCCTCGACCGGCACGGTGACGAGCAGGGCGTCGTCGACCCTGGCCATCGCCAGCGCCGTCAGCCGGTCGGCCGGGATGAGGGCACGCCCGACCCGCTCGTCGTCCATTCCCACCCGCTCGGCGGTCGCGCCGTGCAGCTCGGTCGTGATCTCGGCGGCCGCGAGGGGCGCGGCGTCCTCGAGGGCAGCCGACAGGCGCCGCAAGCGGCGCATGGGGGTGAAGCGCCACTCTTCCTCGCGCCCGGTGGGGACAGCGAAGGCGCCCGGGTCGCGCGAGAGCATGCGTTGCGGGGTGCCGGTGGCCTTGCGAGCGCCCGGCCCCCCCACGGGCTTGCCGGGGCCGGCCGTCGCCGACGCCATCGCCGACGAGGCCTGGCGGGTTGCCTCGCGCTCCGCCGCGATCGCGGTGTCCATCTGGTCGCGCAGCTCGCTCCCGGGAGCGAGGTCGGCTGCCCGGCCGGTGTCGATCGTCGACCGGTCAGCCAACTGAGCCCTCCATCTGCAGCTCGATCAGCCGGTTGAGCTCGAGGGCGTACTCCATCGGTAGCTCGCGGGCGATCGGCTCGACAAAGCCGCGCACGATCATCGCCATGGCCTCGTCCTCGCCCAGCCCCCGGCTCATCAGGTAAAAGAGCTGGTCGTCGCCGACCTTGCTGACGGTTGCCTCATGGCCGATCGAGGCGTCGTCCTCGCGCACATCGACGTAGGGGTAGGTGTCGGAGCGGCTGATGGTGTCGACGAGCAGCGCGTCGCACTTCACGGTCGCCCGGCTGTGCTCAGCTCCCTCCTGGATCTGCACCAGCCCGCGGTAGGAGGTGCGGCCGCCGCCGCGGGCCACCGACTTGCTGATGATCGTGCTCGAGGTGTTGGGCGCGGCGTGCACCATCTTGGAGCCGGCGTCCTGGTGCTGGCCCTCCCCCGCGAACGCGATAGACAGCGTCTCGCCCTTGGCGTGCTCGCCGAGCAGCCACACCGCCGGGTACTTCATCGTGACCTTGGAGCCGATGTTGCCGTCGATCCACTCCATCGTCCCGCCGGCCTGCACGGCAGCGCGCTTGGTCACCAGGTTGTAGACGTTGTTCGACCAGTTCTGAATTGTCGTGTACCGGACGCGGGCGTCCTTCTTCACGACGATCTCGACGACTGCCGAGTGCAGCGAGTCGGAGGAGTAGATGGGCGCCGTGCAGCCCTCGACGTAGTGCACGTACGAGCCCTCGTCGGCGATGATCAGCGTGCGCTCGAACTGGCCCATATTCTCGGTGTTGATGCGGAAGTAGGCCTGCAGCGGGATCTCGACGTGCACGCCCTTGGGTACGTAGATGAACGACCCGCCCGACCACACGGCAGTGTTGAGCGCGGCGAACTTGTTGTCGCCGACCGGGATCACCGAGCCGAAGTACTCGCGGAACAGGTCCTCGTGCTCGCGCAGACCGGTATCGGTGTCGAGGAAGATGACGCCCTGCTCTTCAAGGTCTTCTCGAATTTTATGGTAAACAACTTCTGATTCATATTGGGCAGCTACTCCAGCAACAAGTCGCTGCTTCTCCGCCTCTGGAATTCCGAGTTTATCGTAGGTCGCTTTGATGTCGGCGGGCAGGTCCTCCCAGGACTCCGCCTGCTTCTCCGTCGAGCGCACGAAGTACTTGATGTTGTCGAAGTCGATGCCGGACAGGTCGGCGCCCCACGTCGGCATGGGCTTGCGCTCGAACAGCTTCAGGCCTTTGCGCCGCATCTCGAGCATCCAGGCGGGCTCGGACTTGAGGACGCTGATGTCGAGCACGGTGGCGTCGGACAAGCCGCGCTTGACCGTGGAGGCGTAGCTGTCGGAGTCCGACCAGCCAAACTTGTAGGTGCCAAGACCTTCGAGCTCAGATTCGACGGCGGTCATGCGGACCCCTTCCGTGGAGCGGCGGGCGCGCCGGCAGCAGCCGGAGCAGTGGTGGGAGACGTGGCGACGGCGGGAGACGCGGGAGACGCTGCCGAGGACGGCAGCGGGACGTGCAGGGTGCAGACGCCGTCGCCGTGGGCAATGGTCGCGAGCCGCTGCACGTGGGTGTCGAGCAGGCGAGACAGCGCGGCTGTCTCCGCATCGCACAGCGCAGGGAACTCACCAGCGACCGAGGCGACCGGGCAGTGGTGCTGGCAGAGCTGGGTGCCGGTGGCGACCTCGTGGACGGTCGCGGCATAGCCCTCATCGGTCAGCGCCCCGGCGAGCGCGGACACGAGAGCGGGACCGGCCACTGTGCTCGGCAGCCGGTTGGTCAGGCGGTCAGCGAGCTGCTCGGCGCGGTCGGTGGCGAACGCATCGACGGCGGCGGGGCCGGCCTGCTCGTTCAGGAAGCGCAGCGCGCTCACGGCGAGGTCGTCGTAGGCGGATGGGCCGGCGGCGTGACCTGCCGCAGTGAGGGCGTAGGCGCGAGCGGGGCGCCCCCGGCCGCGGGGGCGCGTGCTGCGGACCGCCCGCGTCGTGATCGTGCCGGTTGTCAGCATCGTGTCGAGGTGGCGGCGGATGGCAGCTGGCGACAGGCTGAGCCGCTTGCCCAGCTCGGCTGCCGTGGACGGACCGAGCTCGAGCAGCAGCCGGGCGACGCGGTCGCGCGTCCGGGCGTCGACGCCCTGCGGCGCACGCTGCAGCGTCCCGGTTGTTTCCACAACGCCATTGTGCCCTAAATCCAGCCGGAAGGTGTCGCCGGGGACGGCGACATCTGGGCCCACGGCAACGTCAGGCGGCCAGCACTACCTGGACGCCAACCCTCTCGTACGTGTCCCTCGCCCGAGCGTCGCGAGTCGCAAGAATGGCATCGTGCTCGGCGGCGGCTAGGGCCACGAGTGCGTCGTAGGCCGCGCCGCCGGCTATGCCCAGCGCAGCGGCATCGCGACACTGGTGTCCAACGCCAGCGATGGAGTCAACGCCGGCCGTCATCGAGCAGCCCGTACACGACCTCGTCGTCAATCGCGGTCTCGCCGGTGGCCACGAGCACGCCGGCTTCCGCTACGAGCCGTGCAGTCCGGCTGGTGGGGACGAGCTGGAGCCCGGCACCGTACCGCGAGATGTCCACGGTTGAGCCTGGATGCAGCCCCAAGAGGTCGCGCAGCTGCTTCGGGACAACAATGCGTCCAACGGCGTCCACAACCGCTTTCATTGGGGAAGAAGTTACCAGCCCGCTCCCAAAGGTGGTGCGCCCCTCGCTGGTCTGCCGCGCCCTCGGCTTGGCGCCGTCGATGTGCTTTGATTCAGCCCCAACGAGAGGCAGGTCACAGCCGCTCGACGTGCAACTGGGGGTTCGCGTGTCGCAATTCGTTGCCGCCATCGACCAGGGCACTACCGGCACCACCGTGCTCGTGCTCGACGACCAGGCCGTGGTGCGCGGCCGGGGGTACTCGGAGTTCACCCAGCACTTCCCCAAGCCGGGCTGGATGGAGCACGACCCGCAGGAGATCTGGACAGTCGCGCTCGACGTGACCCAGGCGGCGCTCAAGGACGCAGGCGTCAAGGCGTCCGACCTCGCGGCTGTCGGCATCACCAACCAGCGTGAGACGACAGTGCTGTGGGACCGCGCGACGGGCGAGCCCGTGCACAACGCCATCGTGTGGCAGGACAGGCGCACCAAGCCGATGTGCGACCGGCTGATTGCCGACGGGCGCACCGAGCTGGTGCGCGACAAGACCGGCTTGGTCATCGACCCGTACTTCGCCGGGACGAAGATCGCCTGGCTGCTCGACAACGTCGACGGGCTGCGGGAGCGGGCCGGCAAGGGCGAGATCTGCTTCGGCACCATCGACTCCTGGCTGATCTACCGGCTCACTGGCGGTCGCGAGCACCTCACCGACGTCACCAACGCATCCCGCACGCTGCTGCTCGACATCGGGACGGTCGAGTGGGACGACGAGCTGCTCTCGATGCTCGACGTGCCCCGCGAGCTGCTGCCCGAGGTGCGCCCCTCCAGCCAGGTCTACGCCGAGACCGACCCGGCCGCCTTTCTCGACGCCGCCGTGCCCGTAGCCGGTGCCGTCGGTGACCAGCAGGCAGCCCTGTTCGCCCAGGCCTGCTTCGACCAGGGCCAGGCCAAGAACACCTACGGCACCGGCTCGTTCGTCTTGATGAACACCGGCCGCGAGCAGGTCACCGACCAGAAGTCGCTGCTGCGCACCATCGCCTACGGGCTCGAGGACCAGCCGGTCGAGTACGCGCTCGAGGGCGCCATCCTCGTGACCGGCAGCGCCGTGCAATGGCTGCGCGACGAGCTCGGCATCATCAAGGCCGCCGAGGACACGCAGGCGATGGCCGAGAGCCTCGAGTCCAACGACGGCGTCTACTTCGTTCCGGCGCTCGCCGGACTCGGTGCGCCGCACTGGGATGCCGCCGCCCGCGGCACGCTGCTCGGCATCACCCGCGGCACCACGAGCGCGCACCTGGCCCGCGCCGTGCTCGAGTCGATCGCCTGGTCGACCTACGACGTCGTCGAGGCGATGAAGCAGGAGTCCGGGGTGGCGATCAACGAGCTGCGGGTCGACGGCGGCGCGACTGCCAACGAGTGGCTGATGCAGTTCCAGTCCGACGTGCTGAACCTGCCGCTCGACGTGCCGGACAACGTCGAGACCACCTCGCTCGGCTCGGCCTACCTCGCCGGCCTCGCCACCGGCGTCTACGCCGACCGCAAGGAGCTGTCCGAGCTGCGAACCACGGCGCGGACCTACGAGCCAAAGATGGACGTCGACCAGCGTGACCAGCTGCACGAACGCTGGCTGCAGGCGGTCGAGCGCGCCAAGGGCTGGGCGCAGGAGGACCGGTGAGCAGCGGCGCGGTCAGCAGGACGATGACCGGTCCGGTCACCGCGTCGGGCACGGGCGAGTGGACCGGCGCGCGACGCAACGTCACCCGCCGGCGTCGTCCGGACCCGCGGCTGAGCCGGATTGAGCAGTTCCGCTCCCGCACCGGCGGGGAGACGCTGGCCGAGTTCTTCGGCACCTTCCTGCTGATCCTTCTGGGCGAGGGCGCCGTCGCCACGACAGTCGTGGGGCTCGCCGGCTCAGGGCGGCGGACCGGCGCGTTCGGCTCCGCGGACTGGCTGATCATCAACTGGGGATGGGGGCTTGCCGTCTGCTTCGGCGTCTACGTCGCGGGCGGTGTCAGCGGCGCCCACCTCAACCCCGCCGTCACGCTGGCCTTCGCGCTGCGTCGGGACTTCTCCTGGCGCAAGGTCCCGGCGTACTGGGCGGCCCAGCTGCTGGGCGCCTTCGCCGCCGCCGCCCTCGTCCTCGCGCTCTACCACTCGGCGATCGACGCCTACGGGGTCGCTCAGCACGTTGCCGTGCACTCCAAGGACACGTTCGCGATCTTCGCCACCTCACCGGCGGAGTACTTCCACGGCAGCCTGGTAGGCCCGTTCGTCGACCAGGTGGTGGGGACGGCGGTGCTCGTCGCGCTGATCGCCGCACTCATCGACCAGCAGAACCAGGCGCCCGAGTCGAACATGAGCGCGTTGCTCGTCGGCCTCGTCGTCGTCGTGATCGGGATCGCGCTCGGGACCAACGCCGGCTACGCCATCAACCCGGCGCGCGACTTCGGGCCACGCCTGCTCGCCTGGCTAGGCGGCTGGGGCTCGACCGCGCTGCCCGGGAAGAACTCCTACTTCTGGGTGCCCATAGTCGGGCCGCTGCTCGGGGGTGCGATCGGCATCTTGCTCTACGACCTGTTCGTCGGGAAGGTGCTGGCGGCCCGGCCAGACGAGGAGGACGGGCCCGAAGAGGCCGGTCAGGTGCCCCAGGCGCCATACACGGATTCCCGCTGAGCACGGACCGGAGCTAGACCGGCCTTCGCCCAGCACTGCCCGTTAGGGTGTCACGCCGGGCCCGGCTGCTCGGCCGACCGGCCGACCGGCCGAGTCGACCAGCGATTGGGCCACGTCGCGCAGCTTGCGGTTGGTTCGCTGCGAGGCTGAGACCAGCAGGTCGAACGCCTGCTCCGGGGTGCGCCGGCGCTGCGCCATGAGCACGCCCTTGGCCTGGTCGATGATGGCCCGCGACTGCATGGCCGTCTCGAGGTTCTGCGCGAGCTGTCGCGTGCTGTCGTAGAGGTGCATGTTGGCGAGCGCCACCCCGGCGTAGGAGGCGAACGTGACGGCCAGCTCTTTCGACTGCTCGTCGAAGGCTGCGGCCTTGTCGGCGTAGATGTTCAGCGCGGCTGTCGTGACCTGCGGCAGCGGGATCGGCGCCGACAGCGAGCCGTGGGCGCCGTGCTTCAGCGCAGCGGCGGTGAAGGCCGGCCACCTGGTCTCTGTCGCCATGTCGTCGATGTGCATCACCTCGCCCTTCGAGGCAGCGGCCAGGCAGGGGCCGAACCCTTCCTCGTACTGGGTCTCGTCGAGGTCCATGGCCAGCTGACCGGTGCACGCAACAGTGCTGGGTCGCTCGTTCGCGATCAGGGTGACGGACACCTCGCTGGCTCCCGGCACGACAGTCTTCGCCAGCTCAGCAACCCGCTGCAGCAGGGATTCCATCGAGTGCTCGGCGAGCACGAGGCGCCCGAGCTCGTCGAAGGCTGCCCGGGGGTCGACCGGGCTTCGCGGCATGCTGTCGTCGGTCACGGCCACTCTCAGAACTTGGCGGCCCGCCGATTGCCCGGGAGCCGCGCGGCGGTCGAAGGCCGGCTGCACCGGCGCCTCGAGATAGGGCTTCTCGCCCCGCCACGCGCGCCGCTCTCTGACGCACGAGCACCACCCGACACCGGGCGGCTCGATATGCCCAGCATAGGGGCCGGAGCGCGTGCCGGCGGCGAGGCGGCCAGTGGAGGCGGCCAGGGTGACGTGGGGCGGCCAGCTGGGGGGGTAGGTAGCAGGCATGCGCACTCCCGCCCTCGGCCCGGCCTACCGCAGCGACGCGCTCAACCGGCTGCGTGAGCAGACCTTTGACGTGCTGGTGGTGGGCGGCGGCGTGGTCGGCACTGGCTGTGCGCTGGATGCGGCGACCCGTGGGCTGTCGACAGCCCTGCTCGAGGCCCGGGACTGGGCAGCTGGCACCTCAAGCCGGTCGAGCAAGCTCGTCCACGGCGGTCTGCGCTATCTCGAGCAGCTCGACTTCGGGCTCGTACGTGAGGCACTCAAGGAGCGCCACCTGCTGCTCACGCGGCTGTGCCCGCACCTGGTCCGGCCGGTCTCGTTCCTCTACCCGCTGAAGCACCGCATCTGGGAGCGGCTCTACGCCGGCTCCGGCGTCCTGCTCTACGACACGTTGCTCACGCTCGGCTCGCTCGAGGGCGCGCGCTCTGTCCCCCGACACCGGCACCTGACCCGGCGCGGCGCTCTGCGGTTGGCGCCGGCCCTGCGCAAAGACTCGCTCATCGGCGCGCTGCAGTATTACGACGCCCAGGTCGACGACGCTCGGCACACCTTCACCATCGCGCGCACAGCGGCTGCGTACGGGGCGGCTGTCGCATCCGGGGTCCAGGTGACCGGATTCATCCGGGAGGGGGAGCGCGTAGCGGGGGTGCAGGCCACCGATCTCGAGACCGGCGAGCAGCTCGAGGTGCGGGCCCGCGTGGTCGTCAACGCCACGGGGGTGTGGACCGACGACACTCAGGAGCTGGTCACCCAGCGCGGCCGCTTCCACGTCCGGGCGTCAAAAGGCGTGCACCTGGTCGTGCCGCGCGACCGGCTGGCGCTCGACACCGGCCTGATCCTGCGCACCGAGAAGAGCGTGCTGTTCGTCATCCCCTGGGGGCGGCACTGGATCATCGGGACGACCGACACCGACTGGGAGCTGTCGAAGGCGCACCCGGCCGCGAGCGGCTCGGACATCGATTACATCCTCGAGCACGTCAACAGCGTGCTGGGCGAGCCGCTGACCCGCGAGGACGTGGAAGGCGTCTACGCGGGCCTGCGCCCGCTGCTGACCGGCGAGTCGGAGGAGAGCTCGCAGCTCTCACGCGAGCACAGCGTGGCGGCCCCGGTGCCGGGGCTCGTCGTCGTTGCCGGGGGCAAGTACACGACCTACCGGGTGATGGCCAAGGACGCCGTCGACCTGGCCGCCCGCACGCTCGACGAGCGGGTGCCGGAGTGCGTGACGCAGGATGTGCCCCTCGTCGGCGCCGAGGGGTTCACGGCGCTGTGGAACCAGCGGCACGCCCTGGCCGAGCGCAGCGGGCTGCATGTCGCCCGCATCGAGCACCTGCTCGGCCGGTTCGGCAGCGAGATCGAGGACCTGTTCGACCTGTTGCGCGAGCGCCCCGAGCTCGCCGAGCCGCTCCCCCACGCCGACGACTACCTGGCGGTCGAGGCGCTGTACGCGGCGCAGGCCGAGGGGGCGCTGCACGTCGACGACGTCCTCACCCGCCGCACGCGTATCTCCATCGAGTCCTACGACCGCGGGGTCAGCGCCGCCGAGCCGGTAGCCCGCCTGATGGGCGAGGTGCTGGGCTGGGACGAGGAGCGCGTGGCCCGCGAGGTGAGGCATTACCGTCGCCGCGTCGAGGCCGAGCGCGACTCGCAGACCCAGCCTGATGACACCACGGCCGACGCGGCCCGGATGGGCGATGGCGGCCCCGCTGGCCTGGGCGCGGCGGAGGCACTGGTCGGCACGCGCGGCTGACGCTGCACTGGCGATCGGCGCATCCGCGGCAGTCGCGCCAGGCTCACCTAACATCCAGGCAGTGCAACTGGACGCCCCCGCCGTGCAGGTGTCGGGCCTGGTCCGCCACTACGGGCAATTGCGGGCCGTCGACGGCGTCTCGTTCACTGTCGCGCGACGCGGGATCACAGCGCTGCTCGGTCCCAATGGAGCCGGCAAGACCTCGACCGTCGAGGTCTGCGAGGGCTTTCACGCCCCTGATGCGGGCTCGGTCCGGGTGCTCGGACTCGACCCCGTCGCCGACGCCCGCTCGCTGCGGCCGCGTGTCGGCGTGATGCTGCAGTCCGGCGGCTTCTACCCCGGCGCCCGCGCCGGAGAGATGCTGCGGCTCGTCGCCGCGCACCATGCGCATCCGCTCGACGTCGGCGCGCTGATGGCTCGCCTCGGGTTGGGCTCCGTCGCTACCACCCCCTGTCGCCGGCTTTCGGGAGGTGAGCGGCAGCGGCTCGGTCTCGCGCTGGCGGTTGTCGGCCGCCCCGAGCTGGTGTTCCTCGACGAGCCGACAGCCGGCCTCGACGTGCAGGCACGGCGTGCCACCTGGCAGCTGCTGACCGACCTGCGGGCAGCCGGGGTGGCCGTCCTGCTGACCACGCACGCGATGGACGAGGCCGAGCGCCTCGCCGACCAGGTGGTGATCATCGACCGCGGTCGGGTCGTGGCGACCGGCACGCCGGACGAGCTGACCCGCGGCGGGGCCGAGGGCCAGCTTCGCTTCCGGGCGGCGCCGGGGCTCGCCGTCGACCAGCTCGCGGCCGCGTTGCCCACTGGCAGTGCGGCGACGGAGGCCACGCCAGGGTCGTACCTGGTCACGGGCAGCGTCGACCCCCAGCTGCTGGCCGCGGTGACCGCCTGGTGCGCCGGGCATGGCGTGCTCGCCGAGGACATGCGCCTCGAGCAGCGCAGCCTCGAGGACGTGTTCGTCGAGCTGACCGGTGAGGACATGCGGGCATGACAGGACCACCGGCCGACCACGTGGCCCTCGACCTCAGCCCGCACCCGGGGGCGGCCCCGGTCAGCCGGATGCTGCGCGCCCAGACGGCGGCCGAGCTGCGGCTCACGCTGCGGCGGGGCGAGTCAGTGCTACTGACCCTCGTCATCCCGCTCGCCCTGCTGGTCTTCTTCAGCACCGTCGACGTGCTTCCGGCAGGCAGTGGGCGCGCTGTCGACTTCGTGGCACCCGGCGTGCTCGCGCTGGCGGTGCTGTCCACCGCCTTCACCGGCCAGGCGATAGCGACCGGCTTCGAGCGCTCGTACGGCGCGCTGAAGCTGCTGGGTGCCTCGCCCCTGCCGCGAGCTGTCCTGCTCGGCGGCAAGACCCTTGCGGTACTCGGCGTCGAGCTGCTGCAGTGCGCGCTGGTCGCTGTCGTCGCGCTGCTGCTGGGTTGGTCGCCGCACGGCGACCCGCTGTCGGTGCTGGTCCTGCTGCTGCTCGGCACCGCCGCCTTCAGCGGGCTCGGGCTGTGGATGGCGGGAGCGCTCCGGGCGGAGGCGACCCTGGCGGCGGCGAACGGGCTGTATCTGGTGCTGCTGATGCTCGGCGGCATCGTGTTCCCCCTCGACCGCCTGCCCGGCTGGCTGGCGTCCGCGGCTCACGCCCTGCCCAGCACCGCTCTCGCGGCCGGCCTTCGGTCGGTGCTGCGCGACGGCCGGCTGCTGCCGCTGGGGGACGCCGCAGTGCTCGCGGTGTGGGCTCTCGTCGCCGGCGTCCTGGCGGCACGGACGTTCCGCTGGGAGTGAGCCGCCGCGCAATCCGGACAAGTGGCAGAATGTGACCCCAGTCGCGTGCGTGAGTGGAAGGTCGTCGATGAGCCCAGCCGAGCGCCCTCGCCCGCGACCGACCCCCACCCCCAGCTCCGCCGCCGATACCGCCCCGAGCCCCGCCGCCGATGGTGGGCCTGTCGCCCGGCCTGACGGGAAGCGGCGCCCCTCGCCGGGCGGGGCCGGCGGTCCTCGCGACCGCGCGACCAAGCCCCGGCCGTCCCCGCGAGGGCCGGAGTTCGAGTCGGTGCCCGAGCCGGTGCCCGAGCCGAGGCCCGTCGTCACCCCCGACACCACCCAGCTCGATGCCCAGCGCGAGGGGGGCTCCGGGCAGCCGGCCCGCCAGCAGCGGCGAAGCGGGGGGCTGGCTGGGCTGCGGCAGCGCATCACCCCGCTCGCCCGGCCGACCGCCGCACGTGCCGGGGGCGGTGGGTCCGCCGCGGCGAGGCGCCCCGGGCTCAGGGCACCGGTGCTCACCCGCCCTACGCAGATCTACCTGCTGGTGGTCGTCGCAGCGACCCTCGTCTCCCTGCTGCTGCTGGCGACTGTCGGGTTCAGCTACGAGCAGGGCCGCGCCTACGGGTTCCCTGTCCTGCTCGTCACCTCGCCGTGGTGGCTGCTGTTCTTCCTCATCGACCCGTCCGGCTGGCCCGGGCTCACCCCGCTGCTGGTGCTGCTGGTCGGCGCCCTCGTCAACGCCGTGCTGATCAACCACTTCACCCGCCGGGCAGCCGTCGCTCCCCCCACCCGCAACCTCGAGGGCCGCGACAGCTTCGTCCATCACAGCTGACCTTTCCGGCCGTCCTTGCCGACTCCCGGCCGTACGATCGCCGTGATGCTCACTAGCACGCTGAGCGCTCGCCGGCTCTCCTCGGCGGCCTTCGCGCGCCTGACGCGTATCGCCGTTGTGCTGCTCGGCGTCATCGTTGTCACGGGTGCCGCGGTGCGGCTGACCGGCAGCGGGCTCGGCTGCCCGACCTGGCCGCAGTGCGGCGCCGGGTCGCTGGTGACCCGTCCCGAGTACCAGCTGCACGGCGTGATCGAGTTCAGCAACCGCGTCGTTGGTGCCGCTGTGGGGCTGCTGATCCTGGCGCTGCCTCTGCTGGCCCTGCGGCAGCAGGACGGCCACGGCCGGCGCCGTGACCTCGTCGTCCTCGGCTTCGGCCTGTGGCTCGGCTACCTCGGGCAGATCGTGCTGGGCGGCCTGACCGTCCTGTTCCACCTGCACCCGGCGCTGGTGGCAGGCCACTTCCTGCTCTCGATGCTCCTGCTGCTCGATGCCGTCGTGCTCGACAACCGGGCGAGGACCGGGCGAGGCGTCCGCGAGCCCGTGGCACCGCTGCCCCTGGTCCGGCTCGCGACCGCTTTGGCGGCAACCGCCGGGTTGGTGCTGCTGCTCGGCACCGTCGTGACGGGCAGCGGGCCGCACGCCGGCGACGCCACGCATGCAGTGCGCCGCTTCGGCTTCCCGATTCGTGCGGTTGCCCAGCTGCATGCCGACGTCGCGATGCTCCTGGTCGGACTCGTCGTCGCCACCCTCGTCGGGCTGCACGCCGCGGGGGCGCCGACGGCTGCGCGGCGGACGGGGGGGTGGGTTGCCGCGGCAGTTGTCGGCCAGGCCGGGCTGGGCTTCATCCAGTACTTCGCCGGCATCCCGACCGGTCTGGTCGCGCTGCATGTCACCGGCGCGACGCTGCTGTGGGTTCTGGTCCTGCACCTGCGGATGACGCTGACGCGCCCCGTGGGCCCACCGGTGCCGCCGCCCGAGCCGAGCCGGGTACGGGTGGTCGAGCGGGCGTCGGCCGGGGTCTAACGCGGGGTTACCCCGCGCCGTCCGGGACGGCGGGGAAGGGCAGCGGGCAGCTCGGCGCCAGCGCCTCCTGCGTATCAGGGTCGACGTCGGTCAGGAACGTCGCGTGGAACCGGTTGATCATGTTCGACAGGCCCACGGTGAAGCAGATCTCGATCATCTGCTCCGGCGAGAAGTACTCGGCGAGGGCGCCGTAGATGGTGTCGTCGATGACGTCCATCCGCGTGGAGCGCTGCGCGTAGCGGACGATCGCCGCCTCGTCCGGCTCGTAGAAGCCCGCGGGTAGGGGGTCGTCACCGAGGTGCGCGAGCTTGTCCTCCGTCAGCCCCGCCGCTCGACCGAGCAGCACGTGAGTCGGGATTCAATAGTGGCAGTCGTTGGTCAGCGACGCGGTGAGATAGGCGAGCTCACGCTGCGCTGGCGTCATCGAGTTCTGGAAGTACACGACAGTCCCGAACTGCACCATCGCCTGCAGGGCACGAGGATGGTTGGCGATCGCCCGGTAGACGTTGGGATCGACGCTGCGCCCGCGCGCGGCAGCTGTCGCCTGCAGCACCTCGCGGGCCAGGGGGTCGGTGCCCGGGTCACTCGAGTCGACGAGCGGAAGTCGTCCCATGCCCCGGGACAGTAGCCCTGACGGGGCCCGTTGCTCGAACGGGGTCGCCCGAGGGGTCCGGACCAGCCAGCTCAGATGAACTGGTCGAGCGCCACTGCGACGAACAGCAGGGTCAGGTAGGTAATCGAGAGATGGAACAGGCGCATCGGGCGTGGGTCACGGCCGCGGCGGGCGCGGGCCTGCAGCGCCAGCGCCTCGACGACGAACCACGCACCGAGCACGACGGCAGAGGCCAGGTACAGCCATCCGGTGCTGCCCGTGAGGGCGAGGCCGAGCGAGGCTGCGACCATCAGCCAGGAGTAGAGGACGATCTTGCGGGCCACGACCTGCGGGGTGGCGACGACAGGCAGCATGGGCACCCCAGCTGCGGCGTAGTCGTCGCGGAAGCGCATGGCGAGCGCCCAGAAGTGCGGCGGGGTCCAGAGGAAGACGACGGCGAACAGCAGCACCGCGGGCCAGCCGACGCCGCCAGTCACGGCTGACCAGCCGATGAGCACCGGGAAGCAGCCGGCGGCGCCGCCGATCACGATGTTCGACGGCGTGCGCCGCTTGAGCCCGAGGGTGTAGACGAAGACGTAGAACAGGATCGCCGCGTCGGCCAGCAGCGCCGAGACCAGGTTGACGCTCACGGCGAGCAGCAGCGTCGACAGCGCGCCGAGCACGATCCCGAAGCGCAGCGCAGCCGTCGGTGACACCTCGTGTCGCGCCAGCGGCCGGCTCCGGGTCCGCTTCATCACCTCGTCGATGTCGCGGTCGACGTAGCAGTTGATGGTGTTGGCGCTGCCCGCGGCGAGGGCACCGCCGACAAGTGTGGTCAGCAGCAGCCACCCCGACGGGACGCCACGGGCAGCGAGGACCATGGTGGGGATCGTGGTGACGAGCAGCAGCTCGACGATCCTGGGCTTGGTCAGCGCGATGTACGCCCGGACCCTGCTCCCACGGCCCCCAGTGCTCGGAGGCAGGTCGGCGGTATGAGCCATCCGGCTCCGGCGGGAAGCCGCAGGCACGGATGTCGCTGGGGACGCTGGGGACGCTGGGGACGCTGGGGACGCTGGGGACGCTGGGGACGCTGGGGACGCTGGGGACGCTGGGGACGCTGGGGACGCTGGGGACGCTGCCGCGCGCCCGGCACGGCCTGGCGCCGCTGAAACGCTCACCCAGCACCTCGCACCGTCGCGACGGCTTCCTGCCGCCGGGGTCGACTCTAGTCCGGCGCTTACAGTCGCGTTGACTGCCGGCACGGTGTTCAGGTCAACAGCAGGTCAGGGCCGCCGGTCAGCGGATGCGCGGGTAAACATCTCGCGACCTGCGCGGCGCAATGTGATTGCCTGCCTGCTCCGGGTAGGGCGAGCCGGGAAGAGCGCACCTGCGACAAGCGCCGACCCGCGTGTTGGCGCGTGGCCCGGTCAGGAGCAGGATTGCGTCCGCACGCCGAGAGGAGCCACACACGTGACGACAACAGACAAGCCTCGCTCGAGCAAGGCCGCCGGCTGGTCCTCCGAACTCGACGCGAAGGCTGTCGACGTCGTCCGCGCGCTGGCGATGGACTCGGTCGAGGCGGCCGGCTCCGGTCACCCGGGGACGGCGATGAGCCTCGCGCCCGCTGCGTACCTTCTGTTCCAGGAGCTCATGCGCCACGACCCGACTGACCCGGGCTGGGTCGGCCGCGACAGGTTCGTCCTCTCGTGCGGGCACTCGAGCCTCACCCTGTACATCCAGCTGTTCCTGTCGGGCTACGGCCTGACAGTCGAGGACCTGCGGCTCTACCGGCAGTGGGGTAGCCGGACCCCTGGTCACCCCGAGCACGGGCACACCGCCGGCATCGAGACCACGACCGGCCCGCTGGGCCAGGGCGTGGCCACCGCGGTCGGGATGGCCATGGCCGCCCGGCGGGAGCGCGGCCTGCTCGACCCCGACGCACCCGCCGGCGAGAGCCCGTTCGACCACACCATCTGGGTCATCTGCTCCGACGGCGACCTCGAGGAGGGCCTCAGCGCGGAGGCGAGCAGCCTCGCGGGGCACCAGAAGCTGGGCAACCTCGTCATGCTCTACGACGACAACCACATCTCGATCGAGGGCAACACCGACGTCGCCTTCAGCGAGGACGTGCTGAAGCGCTACGAGGCCTACGGCTGGCACACCCAGCGGGTCGACTCCTCCGAGGACATCGACTCGCTGCGGGCCGCCCTGCAGACGGCGCAGTCGATCACCGACCGGCCGAGCATCGTGGCGATGCGCAGCATCATCGGCTTTCCGGCCCCGCACGCGCAGAACACCGGCGGCTCGCACGGCGCCGCACTCGGCGCCGAGGAGGTCGCCGCGACCAAGACGGTCATGGGGATGGACCCCGCCAGCAGCTTCGACGTCCCGACCGAGGTGCTCGAGCACGCCCGCGGCGTGGTCAAGCGGGGCCGCGACGCCCACGCCGAGTGGAACAAGCGCTTCGACGACTGGCGCAGCAGCAACCCCGACGGCGCGTCGCTGCTCGACCGGATGCTCAACCGGCAGCTCGCCGACGGCTGGCAGGCTGCGCTGCCCGTCTTCGAGACCTCCGAGAAGGGCGTCGCCACGCGCAAGGCCTCGGGCGACGTGCTCTCCGCGCTCGCCGACGTGCTGCCCGAGCTGTGGGGCGGGTCGGCCGACCTCGCGGGCTCGAACAACACCACGATGAAGGGCGCCATCTCCTTCGAGCCCGAGACCGCCGACGATCGCGGCCCCTACGGTCGCACGCTGCACTTCGGCATACGCGAGCACGCCATGGGCGCCGTCATGAACGGCATCACACTGCACGGCGGCACCCGCGTGTACGGCGGCACGTTCCTCGTGTTCAGCGACTACATGCGCGGCTCCGTCCGTCTGGCAGCGATCATGAAGTTGCCGGTGACCTACATCTGGACCCACGACTCCATCGGGCTCGGCGAGGACGGCCCCACCCACCAGCCGATCGAGCACCTGGCCTCGCTGCGTGCCGTCCCCGGCCTGGACATCGTGCGGCCGGCTGATGCCAATGAGACGACGGTGGCCTGGCGGACGATCCTCGAGAAGACCGACGGCCCGGCTGGCCTGTGCCTGAGCCGGCAGAACCTGCCGACGCTCGACCGCGACGTCTGCGGGGCTGCGGAAGGCGCGGCCAAGGGCGGCTACGTGCTGCTGGAGGCCAGCACCGGGCTACCCCAGGTCGTGCTGATCGCGACGGGCTCCGAGGTCGGCATCGCACTCGAGGCGCGGGAGCGGCTGGAGGGCGAGGGGACCCCGACCCGCGTCGTGTCGATGCCGTGCCAGGAGTGGTTCTTCGCGCAGGAAGACTCCTACCGCCAGACGGTCCTGCCGCCCGGGCTCAAGGCACGGGTCAGCGTCGAGGCCGGCGTCGCGCAGGGCTGGCGCGAGATCGTCGGCGAGTCCGGCGAGATGGTCTCGCTCGAGCACTTCGGTGCCAGCGCCCCGTACACCATCCTGTACGAGCAGTACGGCATGACCGCCGAGCGCGTGGTCGCGGCCGCTCACTCGAGCCTGTCGAAGGTCGGCGCCACGTCCGGCACCACCACCGGTAACTGAAGCGACCGGCAACCGAAGGAGACGCACCATGTCCGACCCGCTCCGCGCCCTGTCCGACGCAGGTGTGGCGGTCTGGCTCGACGACCTCGGTCGCGACCGGATCGCGACCGGCAACCTCACCGACCTGGTCCGCGACCGCAGCCTGGTCGGCATCACCACCAACCCGACCATCTTCCAGAAGGCCATCTCGGGCAGCGCGCTGTACGACCCGCAGCTGCGTGACCTCGCCATCCGCGGTGTCGACGTCGGCGAGGCGCTCCGCTCGTTGACCACGGCTGACGTGCGCGACGCCTGCGACGTGCTGCGGCCGGTGTATGAGGCGACAGGCGGGGTCGACGGGCGGGTGTCGATCGAGGTCGACCCGCGCATCGCCCACGACGGCGAGAAGACGGCTGCCGAGGCCAGGGCGCTGTGCTGGCTGGTCGACCGGCCCAACCTCTACATCAAGATCCCGGCCACGCTCGAGGGCATCGCCGCGATCAACCAGGTCCTGGCGGAGGGCATCAGCGTCAACGTCACGCTCATCTTCAGCCTGCAGCGCTATGCGGCCGTGCTCGAGGCCTTCCTCGAGGGCCTGGAGCGGGCAATGCGCTCGGGGCACGACATCTCCCGCCTGGGTTCGGTCGCGTCGTTCTTCGTGAGCCGGGTCGACACCGAGGTCGACAAGCGGCTCGACAAGATCGGCGGCGACACGGCCAAGGCGTTGCGCAGCAAGGCAGCTGTCGCCAACGCTCGCCTGGCCTACCAGCACTTCGAGACCGCGATGGCGAGCGAGCGCTGGGCGGCGCTCGCAGCAGCCGGCGCGAAGCCCCAGCGCCCGCTCTGGGCCTCGACGGGGGTGAAGGACCCGGCCCTGCCCGACACGCTCTACGTCACCGAGCTGATCGCGCCGTACACCGTCAACACGATGCCCGAGCCGACCCTGCAGGCGGTGTACGACCACGGGCAGATCGAGCCCGACACCATCCGCGGCCACTACGTCGATGCCCGGCAGGTGCTCGACTCGCTCGCCGATGTGGGCATCGACTACGACGACGTCGTCGACGCGCTGGAGAAAGAAGGCGTCGTCAAGTTCGAGGACTCCTGGAACGAGCTGATCGAGGCCGTCCAGGGCCAGCTCGATGACAAGGGCGGCGACCAGGACACCGACACCCCGGCTGCCGCGTCATGACCACATCGGGCCGGGCCCGCGGCAGAGACGACTGGAGAACCGCAGCGCGATGAAGGCCGCTCCCCCACCGTCCACCAACCCGACGCGTGACCCGCGGGACCGCCGGCTGCCACGCATCCCGGACCCCTGCGCGCTGGTCGTGTTCGGGGTGACGGGCGACCTTGCCCGCAAGAAGCTGATCCCGGCGATCTACGACCTCGCCAACCGCGGGCTGCTGCCGCCGGGCTTCGTCCTGCTCGGCTTCGCCCGGCGCGACTGGGACCATGGCGACTTTGAGGAGCTCGCGCGCGACGCGGCACGCGACCATGCGCGCACCACGTTCCGCGACGAGGTCTGGGCCCGTCTGTCGGAGTCGATCCTGTTCGTCCCCGGCTCGTTCGACGACGACGCCGCCTTCGACACGCTCGCCGAGACGCTGCAGGACTGCGAGAAGACCCACGGCATCGGCGGTAACGCGGCGTTCTACCTCTCCATCCCGCCGCCCGCCTTCCCGACGGTTCTGCAGCAGATGAAGCGCACGGGGATGGCCGACAACCAGGCATCCGGCGGATGGCGGCGGGTCGTCGTCGAGAAGCCGTTCGGCCATGACCTCGAGTCCGCCCGCGAGCTCAACGCGCTGGTCGACAACGTCTTCACGGCCGATGACGTCTTCCGCATCGACCACTACCTGGGCAAGGAGACGGTCCAGAACCTGCTGGCGCTCCGGTTCGCCAACACGCTGTTCGAGCCGATCTGGAACAGCAACTTCGTCGACTCCGTGCAGATCACGATGGCCGAGGACGTCGGGATCGGCGGCCGGGCAGGCTTCTACGACAGCGCCGGCGCAGCTCGCGACGTCTTGCAGAACCACATGCTGCAGCTGCTGGCGCTGACGGCGATGGAGGAGCCGATCGGCTTCGACGCCGACGCGCTGCGTACCGAGAAGGTCAAGCTGCTGGGCGCCGTCTCGCTGCCCGAAGACCTCGAGCACAATGCGATCCGTGGGCAGTACCAGCAGGGCTGGCTCGCCGGCGAGCGGGTGCCCGGCTACCGCGACGAGAAGGACGTGCCGAAGGACAGCACCACCGAGACCTTCACGGCGGTCCGGCTCGGCATCGAGACGCGGCGCTGGGCGGGTGTGCCGTTCTACTTGCGGACGGGCAAGCGCCTGCCGCGCCGCGTCACCGAGATCGCCATCTCGTTCAAGAAGGCGCCGCACCTGCCCTTCGCGGCAACCGACACCACCGAGCTCGGGCACAACCAGCTCGTCGTGCGCGTGCAGCCCGAGGAGGGCGCCACGTTGCGTTTCGGGTCGAAGGTGCCCGGCACGATGATGGAGGTCCGCGACGTGTCGATGGACTTCCTGTACGGCGAGGCGTTCACCGAGGGGTCCCCGGAGGCTTACGAGCGGCTGATTCTTGATGTCCTGCTCGGCGACCAGAGCTTGTTCCCCCGCAATGCCGACGTCGAGGACTCGTGGCGGGTGATCGACCCCCTCGAGGAGTTCTGGGCCGGCACCGAGCCTTATCCCTACCGTGCCGGGGAGTGGGGCCCGGTGGCCGCTGACGAGATGCTGGCCCGCGAGGGCCGCGCCTGGCGGCGGCCATGACAACCCTGTGGGACACCACCGGCACCGATGTCGTCAAGGCGCTCGCCGCCGAACGGCGGGCAGCAGGAGCCTTCGCGCTGGGGCTCGCCCTCACGCTGATCGTCGTCACCGACCAGAACAGCGTCGACGAGGCCGAGAGCGCCGCGACTGCGGCAGCGTCGGCGCACCCGTGCCGCACGCTCATCGTCGTGCGCCGGCACACCGAGGCGCCTGACCCCCGGCTCGATGCCGAGGTTCTCATCGGGGGACGGCTGGGCCCGGGCGAGGCTGTCGTCATGCGGATGTACGGGCGGCTCGGGCTGCATGCGGAGTCCGTCGTCCTGCCGCTGCTGGCACCGGACGCCCCGGTCGTCACGTGGTGGCACGACGCGCCGCCCGAGCGGATCGCGTACGACCCGCTCGGCGTGCTGGCCGGTCGGCGGGTCACCGACGTGACCCGTTGCGGCGACGCGATGGCGGGGCTGAAGCAGCGCGCCGAGGACTACGCCCCGGGCGACACCGACCTCGCCTGGTCCGGCATCACGGGCTGGCGTTCACTGATCGCCGCGTCATTCGACTCGCTGAACTCACTGCCGCGCAGCGCTACGGTGCGCGGCCCGGCCCATCCCAGCTCCGCCCTCATGATCGGCTGGCTGCGCAGCCGCCTCGCGATCCCAGTCGCTCTGGAGGAGACGCGCGACCCGACCATCGACCAGGTCGCGTTCGAGTTCGACGGCGACGACACGCTGACGGTCACGCGGACAGACCGGCGCTCGGCAGTGCTGCACCGCACCGACCAGGCCGACCGCATACAACCGCTGGCCACCCGCGGGCTGGGTGACCTGCTCTCCGAGGAGGTCAAGCGCCTCGACGCGGACGGGGTCTATGGCGAGGCACTGGGCGCCTGGACGGGCGTCGACGACCTGGGCTCCCGCCCAGCACTGCGCACGCACATCTGGCGCGACCCGGCGCAGGAGGCTGCCGGCAACGACCAGCCCGAGCCGCCGCGCCGGCCCCGGCGGCCCGCAAGCGCGAACGGTACCGGTCGCGGTACGGCTTCCAGCACGAGCTCGCGTCGGGGCACCGCCCGCCGGTCCAGCGCCGCTGGCGCCGCGGGGGCACGAGGTGGTGGCCGTGCTAAGGGTGGGAAGAACCCGGCCCCGGCAGCCGAAGGCCCGGCTGCTGCAGGCAATGACAAGGCTGAGCAGGGATGAGCCCGGTCCCGACAGTTCTCGTCCATCGGGATGCCGAGCTCGTGGCGCACGCCGCGGCCGCCCGGCTCGTCACGCGCCTGGTCAACTCGCAGGCAGCCAGAGGCACCGCCGCCGTCGTACTGACCGGCGGCGGCATCGGCACGCAGACGCTCGAGGCGCTCGACACCTCACCGGCCCGGGATGCCATCGACTGGGGGCGGCTCGACGTCTACTGGGGTGACGAGCGCTTCGTGCCGGCCGACGACGGCGAGCGCAACGAGCGGCAGGCCCGTGCGGCGCTGCTCGACCACGTCGACCTCGACCCAGCCCGCGTCTTCCCCATGGACCCCTCCGACGGTCCGGGGGGCGACGACCCCGACGCGGCAGCCGGCCGCTACGCCGAGCTGCTCGCCTCCCGCAGCCGGCCGGAGGACTACGGCCCGGTCCCCCGCTTCGACGTGCTGATGCTTGGCATCGGACCGGAGGGGCACACCGCCTCGATCTTCCCCGACTCCCCCGCCGCGCAGGACGTCGGCACGGTGGTGGCGGTGCGAGACTGTCCCAAGCCGCCCCCTACCCGCATCAGCCTGACCTTCCGGTCGCTGCAGACCGCCGAGGACGTGTGGGTGCTGGTCACCGGCGAGGACAAAGCCGACGCCGTCGCCCGGGCGCTGGGTGGGGCCAGCCAGGTCCAGGTCCCGGCTGCCGGTGCCGTCGGCCGGACCCGAACGCTGTGGATGCTCGACGAGGCTGCCGCCAGCCAGCTGCCGCCGGAGCTGCGGCGCCGGTAGGGCGGCCGGCCTACTGCTCGCGGAGCTTGGCCAGCGCCTCGGCGAGGATCGCCTCGCTATCGGCCTCGTTGCGCCGCTCGCGCACGTAGGCCAGGTGCGTCTTGTACGGCTCGGGGCGCTGCGGCGTCGGAGCGTTGGCCGCGTCGCGCCCGGCTGGGCAACCGCAGCGAGGGCAATCCCACGCCTCGGGCACCTCGGCGTCATGGGCGAACGAGGGCTTGGTCTCATGGCCGTTGCAGCACCAGAACGACGCGCGCACGCGTGGAGCGGTGCTCCCCCGCTCGCGCTCACCCATCGGACCGGCTCCGACGCGGCTCCCGCGGATCGCGCTGCCCCCAGCCACCAGACGTGCCCCCTCGCTGTGCGAGCCCTGCCCAGCGGTAGCCGGACTGGGGGCAGCCTACGGTGTCCGGGTGGGCGTCGGCACGCTCTTCGCCGGGTCCGTACGAGGCCGGGTGGCATCCAGGGCCGCGTTGGCGGGGTCGACATTGGCGAGCACCGACAGCACGGGTGCCAGCGTCAGGTGCGGCCCGACCGGACGCAGCGCCGGCGTCTCGGCCAACGGCACGAGCGCGGCGCCGCTCTGCACGGCCTGGACGGCGGCGTCGATCGACTGCGCCCGCTGACCGCTGTCTGTTCGGGCCAGGGCATCGGCGAGGGCAGTGAGCAGGGGCTGCCGGTCAGCGAGTGGGCCGACGGATGGCGCTCCCGCAGCGCCCGGCCAGCGCGGGTCGAGCAGCGGCCCGAGCTCGGTGCGGGCTCCAGTCGGGGCCGGCTGTACCTGCAACAGCGCGAGGTCCCATCCACCGGCGCGCACGGCCGAAGGCGGCCCGTCGATGCGCCGGACTTCCAGCCCCCCTGCGACCAGCGAGCTCGCCAGCGCCTGGGAGGCGGCGCGACCGGCTGGCAGGCTTGTCGTCGCGAGCAGCGTGAGCACCGTTCCTGGCGCAATGCGGGCGGCCCGCACGGCTGCCCGGCACAGCGCGAGCGCGGCAGCCGTCGGACCCGCAGCCGTCAACGCCGGAGGCGTGAGTGGTGCCGGCGAGCGGGCCGAGGCCAACGCCCTCGGCAGGGTGGGCACGGCTGAGGGGGCAGTCGACGGCTCGCTGCCGTCGGTCGCGGCTGCGTCAGCGGGGAGCAGCTCGGCGAGCGGCGTCGACTTCTGGCCGAGTGCAGCAGCAACGGCGTCCCGGTCGACGCAGGCCGCGACGGCTGAGCGCACCGGCTGCTGGCGCAGCACGCTCGAGGCCGGTCCGCGTGAGCCGACTGCCAACAGGGTGAGCGCGCGGCCCGGCGTCACCGCCACGGCAGGCCCCCGCGAGGCCGATTCAGGCGCCCCTGTCGCCGGCCCGGTCGAGGAGCGTGGGACATCCCCGCCGTCTGCCGCCGGCGCAGGGCCGGCAGGCAGCAGTGGTGTCGCCTGCGCGAACTGGTCGCCGGCCGGTTCCCCCCAGGACAGATCGGCTGCGCCCGAGCGAACCTGCTCGTTGACAGCGGCGGCAGCGAGGCCGCCGCGGACCACGACGCGGTCCGCCAGTGCCTGCCGCAGCGCGTCGGACGAGGGATCCCATGCGGGGTTGCGGGTAAGGCGGTACAGCTCGCCGGACTCCGGGGCGCCGAACCGGTACGGCCCGTCACCGACGAGCGTGAGCGGCTCCTGTCGGCCGGTCTGCGCCGACAGCTCGGCGGGGACCGGTGAGGCTGCCGGTTGCGCCAGCACGCCGACAAGGTCGGCGGCCGGGCGCACCAGGTGCAGCTCGACCTGGTCGTCCCCGACGGCGAGCAGTCCCGGCACCCCGACCGCGTCGACAGCAGCGGCGCTCGGTGCCAGCCGTCCGATCCGCTGGCAGGCCCCGGCGTAGCCCTCGACGAGCTGGCCGAGGTACCCGCGCACCGCCGTGCTGCGGCCGGGCAGGCACAGCCGCTTGAGCCCGCGCAGCACGTCGCCGCTGGCGACCCGACGCACGGCGGGCACATTCCACCGCACGTCACCGCGCAGCCGGATGCGCACGATGCGGCCGCCGTCGAGCAGCTGAGGCGCACCGTCAGCCAGGTCAGGTTGCGGCGCTGAGGTGGCAGTGCCGTAGGAGTAAAGCTGGCGGTACACCAGGCGGCCAAGCAGCAGGCTCGCGTCGTCGGTCGCAGCGCCCGGGTCCAGCTCGGCCCTGGTGCTGGTACCGGCCAGCGTCAGGGTGCCGCCCGGCTTGCCAGCCGGCTGGCTCGGGCTCGCAGCCGTCGTCGGCGTCGGACCCGGCGAGGGCCTGGGGCCGGGCGAGCTGCAGCCGCCGACCAGCACCAGGAGGGCAGCGAGAGCGGCCACTGTTGCCAGCCCGCTACGGCGCACGGCCTTTGCCGCGCGGTCCGCCAAGGTGGGGGTGGGTGAGGCAGCCGGGACGGTCAGGGCACTCAGTGCTTGAGCAGCAGCCCGAGGCTGACGACGCAGGCCAGCCAGATCAGCCCGGTCGCGATCGTCAGCCGGTCGAGGTTCTTCTCGACGACCGACGAGCCGCCGAGGGAAGAGGAGACACCGCCGCCGAACAAGTTGGACAGCCCACCGCCCTTTCCGCGGTGCAGCAGCACGAGCAGGATGATGAGCAGGCTGGAGATCAAGAGGATGATCGAGAGTGCGGCGGTCACCCCACCACCGTACGGACGCCGGCGTAGTGGCACGTCGACGGGTGGCCGTGCCCCCGGTCGATCAGCGGTGGCGACTCGTCGACGCAGCGCTGGCGCTCCCCCTCGGACAGCTCGAGGAACTTCCAGCACCGGGTCCGGAAGCGGCAGCCGCTCGGCGGGCTGACCGGGTTCGGCACGTCACCTGTGATCATGATGCGGTGGCGCTGCCGCTCGAGGTTCGGGTCCGGGATGGGGATGGCCGACAGCAACGCCTGCGTGTAGGGGTGAACGGGCTGCTCGAACAGCGCGTCGCGGTCAGCGATCTCGACGATCTGCCCGAGGTACATGACGGCCACGCGGTCCGCGATATGCCGGACCACCGACAGGTCGTGGGCGATGAAGACATAGGCGATTCCGAGCCGCTGCTGCAGCTCCTGCAGCAGGTTGACGACGCCCGCCTGGATCGACACGTCGAGCGCGGAGACAGGCTCGTCCAGGACGATGACCTTGGGGTCGAGTGCGAGTGCACGCGCCACCCCGATGCGCTGGCGCTGGCCGCCGGAGAACTCGTGCGGGTAGCGGTTGCCGTGCTCGGGGTTGAGCCCGACGAGCCGGATCAGCTCGCGCACCCGCTCGGCACCGCCGTCGTGGTACATCCCGTGGATGCGCAGAGCCTCGGCGACGATGTCGTTGACAGTCATCCGCGGGTTGAGCGAGGCGTACGGGTCCTGGAAGACGATCTGCAGGTCGCGGCGCACGCGGCGCAGCTCGCGCGCCGTCAGCGAGGTGACGTCACGCCCCTCGAACAGCACCTCGCCTGACGTCGCCGGCTGCAGGTTGAGGATGGCCCGGCCCGTGGTGGACTTGCCGCACCCGGACTCACCGACCACACCCAAAGTCTCGCCTGGCCACAGGTCGAACGAGACGTCGCAGACCGCGTGCACCTGGCCGATCTCGCGCCGCAGCAGGCCGCCACCCCGGACGGGGAAGTGCTTGACCAGGTTGCGGACCGACAGGATGGGCTGGCCCTCGCGTGAGACGCCTGCCCCCCGGCCCTCGCGCTGAGTCGTGGTCGCTGTCATCTGGCTCCATCCCGGTAGGCCCCTGGCCGGTCAGCCGTCCCAGCATCCGCCGGCCGAGCCTCCGCGGCGGCCGCGTCAACCGGGTGGGCCGTGACAACCGGGTGCTCGTTGACAACTGGGTGCCCGTCGACAACCGGGTGGGCACCGCCTGCGCTGGCGCCGATGCCGGCGTGCTCGCCGGCGAACAGCCGCTGGGACTCGTCCTCACCGAGCCCCAGCTGGTTGGAGAAGTGGCAGGCCGCCTTGTGCCCCGCCGTGGCAGTCAGGACGAGGGCGGGCTCCTCCTGCTCGCAGATGTCCTCGGCCAGCGGGCAGCGCGGCGTGAAGGGACAGCCCTTCGGCAGGTTGATCAGCGAAGGCGGTGAGCCGGCGATGGGCGTCAGCTTCTCGCGGGTGGCGTCGAGGCGGGGCATGCTGCCGAGCAGGCCGATGGTGTAGGGCATGCGCGGCCGGTAGTACACGTCGTCGACCAGCCCGACCTCGACCGGCTTGCCGGCATACATCACGAGCACCTCGTCGGCCACCCCAGCCACCACGCCGAGGTCGTGCGTGATGAGGACGATCGCCGCGCCCGTCTCGGCTTGTGCCGTCTCGAGCGTGTCGAGGATCTGCGCCTGAACCGTGACGTCGAGGGCGGTCGTCGGCTCGTCCGCGATGATCACGTTCGGGTCGTTGGCCATCGCCATGGCGATGACGACCCGCTGCCGCATCCCGCCCGAGAACTCGTGCGGGTAGTTGTCGGTCCGCTCCTTCGGGTTGGGGATGCCAACGAGGTGCAGCAGCTCGAGTGCCCGGTCGCGGGCGGCCTGCTTGGACACGTCGTGATGTGCCAGGACGGCCTCAGCGATCTGGCGCCCCACCCGGTAGACGGGGTTGAGCGAGGTCATCGGGTCCTGGAATATCATCGCGATGTGCTCGCCGCGGAAGCGGCTCATCACAGCATCGCTCTGCCCCAACAGCTCCTCGCCGCGGTACTTGACCGACCCCGACAGCCGGGCCGTGCGCGGCAGCAGCCCCATGATGGCCAGCGAAGTCACCGACTTACCGGATCCGGACTCGCCGACCACCGCGAGCACGCGCCCGCGCTCGAGCGTGTAGGAAACGCCCCGGACCGCTTCGACTACGCCGTCATCGGTCGGGAAGCCCACGTTCAGATTCTCGACGGCAAGCAGCGGAGCGGCGCCGGCCGCATCTGCGACATCGACACGGGTGGCGTGGCCGGCTGGCCCCGGGGTCCCCTCGGCACTGGCGGCACGGTCCGCACCGCTGCTGGCGTGACCGGAGCGGCGCCCAGCGCCCGGCCGCAGCCGCGTCATGCTCGCACCCGCGTCTGCGTCGGGTCGAAGGCGTCTCGAAGCCCGTCACCGACGAAGTTCACGGTCAGGGCGATGAGGATGATGTAGAGGCCAGGGAAGTAGAACAGCCATGGCCGCGTCGACGCTGCCTGCTGGCCGTCGCTGACCAGCAAGCCCAGGCTGGTGTCCGGCGGCCGGATGCCGACACCGAGGAACGAGAGTGCGCTCTCGGTGATGATGGCTACCGCTACCGCGATCGTCGCGGCCACGATGATCGGCCCGAGCGCGTTGGGCAGCAGGTGCCGGAAGATGATGCGCCGGTTCGACGCGCCCAGTGCCCTCGCGGCCTCGACGTACTCCTTCTCCCGCAGCGACAGGAACTGGCCGCGCACCGTCCGGCTGATCGGCGCCCACAGCAGGCCGGCGATGATCAGGGCGATGAAGACCCAGCTACCGGCGCTCGAGGAGGCCTGCGCCGACAGGGTGATGAGGATGACGATCGTCGGGATCGTCAGGATGAGGTCGACGATGCGCATCAGCGCGGCATCGACCCAGCCGCGGAAGAAGCCCGACACCGCGCCCACGACAGTGCCGACGGCTGTCGAGACGAACGCGACGAGCAGCGCCACCTGGACCGACTTGCGAGCGCCGCGCAGCACCTGGGCGAGCACGTCGTGCCCGATCTCGTCGGTCCCCATCGGGTGCTTGAGCGTGGGCGCCTGCGAGAAGTCGTCGGAGACATCGGCGAAGCCGTAGTGCCAGAACCGGCCACCGACCAGGGCGGCCAGGATCAGCAGCACGAACACCACAAGGCTGATAGTGGCGAGCCGGTGCTGCAGGAACCGCCGGACGATCAGCTGCCGCTGGGTGCGTGCCTTGACGGTGAACTCGCGCTCGACCGCCCGCTCGGCGCGGTCCGGGTGCTCTGGGGTCTCCTGCTGGTCGATGTGCTCGGCGGTCTCGCGGACGGCGGAGGCACCAGGCTTGGTGGTCGGCTCAGGCATACCGGATCCTCGGGTCGAGCACCGCGTACAGCACGTCCGCGACGAGGTTGGCGACGATGACGAACACCGCCGAGATCATGAGCACTGCCAGGATGCGATTGAGATCGACGTCGTTCGCGGAGTCGACGAGCATCTCGCCGAGCCCGTGCCAGGCGAAGACCTTCTCGGTGATGATGGCGCCACCGAGGATCGAGCCGGTGTCGAGCGCGATGACCGTGACTGTCGGGATCAGGGCGGTGCGCAGCGCGTGGCGCCGCATGACGGTGCCGCGCCGCAGCCCCTTGGCCCGCGCGAGGCGCACGTAGTCGCTGTCGAGCACGTCGAGCATGGATGCCCGCTGGTAGCGGCTCCACCCGGCGTAGGTGATCGCCGCCAGCGCCATAGTCGGCAGGACGAGGTGTCCGGCATAGTCACCTACCCGGCCGAGGAAGTTCCCGGAGTAGTCGGGCGTCGCGTCGCCGATCGTCGAAATCACATTGCTGCCGACCGCGTTGTTGAACCGCAGCGCGATGATCTCTTTGAGCAGCCCGGCCAGCCAGAACACCGGCATCGACAGGAACAGGAAGCCCAGGAAGGTGAACACGTAGTCGATGAACGAGTACTGCTTCACCGCCGAGATGACGCCGATCACGATGGCGAGGACGGCCGCGACGATGACCGCCAGGATGACCATCCGCATCGTCACCTCGAACCGGCGGATGAGGTCGGACCGGACGTCGATGCCCTTGACCGACGGCCCGAAGTTGCCGGTCACCACGTTGCTGAGCCAGTGCCAGTACCGGTTCGGCAGCGCCCGGTCGATCCACAGCTGGTGCTCACGCGCCGCGATCACGTAGGGAGGAGTGTTCGGACGGCTCTTGAGGTCTCCGAGCGGATCACCCGCGAAGACCACGAGCAGGAACACCACGATGGACGAGATGATCAGAACGGGAATGGCTACCAGCAGGCGTCGGATGACGTAATAGACCATCTGCGCTCCCTCAACGGCTCAGTGGGACCGGTCAGGAAAAACGGGTTGCCAGCGGCGGCCGAGTGTGCCGTCCTGGCTGGAGTCTGACATCACGAGCCGCGGCCGCATCAGCGGGGCATCGTTGCTCGACTGAGCCTGCGGGGGGGTACGAACGGCGGCCCGCTCCTGGTGGAACGGACCGCCGCTCGTGCTGGTGCAGCTGGTGCTACTTCATGCCCCAGGTACCCGCGTTCCAGAACGGGCCCTGCTGGGTGGCGTTGTCGCGGATGTTGCCGAACTTCTTGTCGTAGGCGATGAAGGTCGGCTTCTGGTACAGCGGGATGGTCGGCATGTCCTTCCAGATCAGCGCGTCGACCTGGTTCCAGTCGTCCTTGACCTTCGCCGGGTCGAGCTCGCTCACCGCCTGCTTGATCACCGTGTCGACCTGCGGGTTGCTGTACTTCCCGTAGTTGGAGCCGCCGCCGGTCTGGTAAATCGGCTGGTTGGCCGACGCGAACGGGGTGGCGACCCAGGCGAAGTCGGAGATCTCGAACTGGCCCTTCGACAACGCCGGGAACAGCACCTTCGACGACTTGTTGTCGATGATGATGTTGACGCCCATCTTCTTCATCTGCGCCTGGAACAAGATGCCCTGCTGCTCGCGCAGCCGGTTGCCCGAGGTCGTCGAGAACTTGAACGACAGCTTCTGGCCCCCCTTGGCGTAGGTGCCGTCCGGCCCCTTCGTGTAACCGTCGGCCTCCAGCATCGCGGTGGCGTCCTTGATGTCACCGGTGCCGATGTTGGGAACGATCTTGGAGTTGTCGACGTACTCCGGCTGGTTGTTGACGTAGATGCGGTTGCCGAGCACCTGGGCCTTGTCGCTGAACTGCTTGACAGTGGCGTTCAGCAGCTGGGTCCGGTCCATCCCCACGGCCATCGCGGTGCGCACCTTGGCATCGTCGAGCCCCTTGACCTTGGTGTTGAAGTCGATGTGCTCGAAGGTCAGCCCGAAGTTGGTCTGGCTCTCGACGGTCGGCAAGGCCTTGACCTGCTGGACGAGGTCGAGCTGCGGCTGCGGGTAGATCAGCTGCACCTCGCCGTTCTTCAGCGCATCGGGCTGGGTCTGCGACTCGGGGAGGAAGCGGTAGACGATCTTGTCGAGGTTGGCCGGGGTGCCCCAGAACTTGTCGTTGCGCGAGAGCGTCAGGCTGTCGCCCGGCTTGTAGGACGTGATGACGAAGGGGCCGCCCGAGATCGGCATGCTCTTGTCGATGCCGGTGTTCCAGCCGCCCGCCTGCTTCTGAACGTAGTGCGACGGCAGAAGGTTGCTGAACAGCGACTTCCAGTCGGCGAACTTGTCCTTGAACACCACGGTGACCGTCTTGTCGCCATCGGACCCGGTGACGGACTTGATGTTCTCGTACCCGGTCGTCGACGCAACGTCGAGGTCCTTGTTGGTCCCGTTCAGCGACTTCCACATGTAGATGAAGTCCTTGGCGTCGATCGGCACCCCGTCCGACCACACCGCCTTCGGGTTGATCTTGTAGACGATCGTCTCCGGCTCCTGGCTGGTCAGGTCGGCGCTGGTCAGCAGGTTGTTGTCGATCTTGACGCTGAAGTCCGGGAGGTTGTTGAACGCGTTGGGGTAGACGGGCGCGATGATGTTCTGGACGGAGGTGCCGTTGTCCTTCGAGGTGTTGACGTTGAAGCCAGTCGGCTCCTGGTCAGCAGCGAACGCGAGGGTCCCGCCCTTCTTGACGGTGTCGTTCTTGACCTGAGCGTTGTTGCCGCCGGCGCTGGCGCTACTGCCACCGCTACCGCCGCTGCCGCTACCGCTGTTGCTGCCACCGCACGCAGCCGCCGCGAGCGCGATGCTTGCCGTCGCCACCGCAAGTGCGGGCGAGATCCTCCTGGCCATACTCCCTCTTTCCGAACAGTCCGCAGCCTGGGGGGCGTGCGGCTCTGTGGGGGATCTAACCTGCTGCCCCCCTACTCAGCGCTAGCGACACGGCCGAACTGTTGCCGGATCGTGATCGCCGCGAACCTCCGTCGTTACCCACAGGCGTCGCGGGTGGCGGCGCCGCAACCCGCCGGCCGGCACTCAGAAGGCGGCGCGGACGATGGCCGTGAAGTCCTCGGCCACCAGGCTCGCCCCGCCTACGAGCGCGCCGTCGACATCGGCTTCGGCCAGCGTCACCTTCGCGTTCTCGGGCTTGACCGAGCCTCCGTACAGCAGCCGGACCCCGGCCGCCGCAGCGTCGCCGAACAGCTCGCCGACCCGCCCGCGGATGGCTGCGCACATCTCCTGGGCGTCGCCCGCGCTCGCGGTCCGCCCGGTGCCGATGGCCCACACGGGCTCGTAGGCGACGACGAGCCCGGCGACCTGGTCAGCCGTGACGCCCACCAGGCTGCCGGTCAATGACTCCAGGCAGAACCGCACGTGCCCACCCGACTCGCGCACCGCCTCCGGCTCGCCGAGGCAGACGATCGGTACCAGGCCGCTGCCCAGTGCCGCGCGGGCCTTGGCTGCGACGACGGCGTCGTCCTCGCCGTGGTGCTCGCGACGCTCGCTGTGGCCGACCACGACGTAGGTGCAGCCCAGCTTGGCGAGCATGCCGGCGCTGATGTCACCCGTGTAGGCCCCGTCGGCGTGCTGGGAGAGGTCCTGCGCGCCGTAGGTGATGGGTAGCCGGTCGCCGTCGACAAGGGTCTGGACGCTCCGCAGCCCGGTGAAGGGTGGGATGACGCAGACGTCGACGGCGTCGGTCTCCCGCTGCCGCAGGTCGAACGCCACGTGCTGCACCAGCGCGATGGCCTCGAGGTGCGTCGTGTTCATCTTCCAGTTGCCGGCGATCAGAGGCCGGCGCCCGGGGGCGGCTCGCTTGGGGGCAATGGGGATGGCTCAGCCCTCCTGGGTGGGGAAGGCAGCAGGACCGGCCGGACTGCTGGCGCCGGCGAGGGCGGCCAGTCCGGGCAGCTCGCGCCCCTCGAGGTACTCGAGGGAGGCGCCGCCACCAGTCGAGATGTGGGAGAAGCGTGCCTCGTCGATGCCGAGCGCGCGCACGGCAGCGGCGCTGTCGCCCCCGCCCACGACAGTCAGTGCGCCGTCGAGCCCGGCGACGGCGTCGGCCACCCCGCGGGTTCCGGCGGCAAACGGCACCAGCTCGAACACCCCCATCGGCCCGTTCCAGAACACGGTGCGCACGTTCTGCAAGGCGAAGGTGAACGCCGCCACGGTGTCCGGGCCGATATCGAGGCCCTTAGCGGCGGGAGGGATCGCGCCTGCGGGCACGACCCAGGTCGGCGCGTCGGCCGAGACCTCCTCGGCGACCACGACATCGACCGGCAGCCGGATGCGGTCGCCCGCCTGCTCCAGCAGCCGCGCGCAGGTCTGGACCTGGTCCTTCTCCAGCAGCGAGCCGCCCACGTCGTGGCCCTGGGCCGCGAGGAAGGTGAAGCACATCCCCCCGCCAACCAGCAGCGAGTCGACAGTGGGCAGCAGCGCCTCGATGACGGCCAGCTTGTCGCTGACCTTGCTGCCACCGAGCACGACGGCGTAGGGGCGTTCGGGCGCGCTCGTCAGCCGCCGCAGCACCTCGACCTCGCGCAGCACGAGCCCGCCGGCGTAGTGCGGCAGTCGGGCAGCGACGTCGACCACGCTGGCGTGGCGCCGGTGCACGGCTCCGAATGCGTCGTCGACGTAGGCGCCCCGGGGGCCGGCCAGCGCGGCGAGCCGATCAGCGAGGGCCCCGCGGGCGGCATCGTCCTTGCTGGTCTCCCCCGGCTCGAACCGCAGGTTCTCGACCATCGCGATGTCGCTGTCCTGCAGCCGGCCGGAGAGCGTCGTCGCGGACGGCCCAGCGACGTCGTCGGCCAGCGGCACGCGCCAGCCCAGCAGCTCGCTCATCCGCTCGGCGACCGGGGCGAGCGAGTAGCGGGGGTCGGGCTCGCCCTTCGGGCGGCCGAGGTGGCTCATGACGACCACCCGGGCGCCCGCGCCCGCCAGCGAGCGGATCGTGGGCAGGCTCGCCCGGATGCGCCCGTCGTCGCCGACCCGCACACCGTCGAGCGGCACGTTGAGGTCGGCCCGAACCAGGACGTGGCGGCCGGCCACGCCCTCGGCAAGCAGGTCGTCGAGCGAGCGCACGGGCCCGGCCGGGGTCAGAGCGACGAGGCGACGAGCGCCGCCAGGTCGACCATCCGGTTGGCGTAGCCCCACTCGTTGTCATACCAGCCGATGACCTTGACCAGGTTGCCGCTGGCCATCGTCAGGGTCGAGTCGAAGGTGCACGAGGCCGGCGAGCCAACGATGTCGCTGGAGACGATGGGGTCCTCGGTGTAGACCATCACCTTCGACAGGGGGCCCTCGGCTGCTGTCCGAAACGCGCCCTTGATCTCGTCGACACTCGGCGAGGACTGCAGCAGGCACACGAGGTCGGTGACGCTGCCGTCGGGCACCGGCACGCGCATGGCCATGCCGTCGAGCTTGCCGGCAAGCGCCGGGACGACGAGCGAGGTCGCCTTGGCGGCGCCTGTCGTGGTCGGGATGATGTTCTGCGCCGCCGCCCGGGCCCGGCGCAGGTCCTTGTGCGGGAAGTCCAGAATGACCTGGTCGTTGGTGTAGGCGTGCGTGGTCGTCATCAGGCCGCGGTCGATGCCGAAGGCGTCGTCGAGCACCTTGGCCATCGGCGCCACGCAGTTGGTGGTGCAGGAGGCGTTGGACAGCACGTGGTGGGTCGCCGGGTCGTACTCGCTGTCGTTGACGCCCATCACGACGGTGAGGTCCTCGCCCTTGGCTGGGGCGCTGATGATGACCTTCTTCGCGCCCGCGTCAATGTGCTTGTGGGCGTCGGAGGCGTTGGTGAACCGGCCGGTCGACTCGATGACGACGTCGCAGCCGAGCTCACCCCACGGCAGGGCAGCCGGGTCGCGCTCGGCAAGGATGCGCAGCGTGGTCTTGCCGGCGGTGATCGAGTCGGCGGTTGCCGTGACGTCCTCGCCGAGGCGACCGAGCACCGTGTCGTACTTGAGCAGGTGCGCCATCGTTGCGACGTCGCCGAGGTCGTTGGCCGCCACCAGCTCGATGTCGGCCGATGGCTGCTGGGCCAGTGCCCGGAAGAAGTTGCGGCCGATGCGGCCAAAGCCGTTGATGCCGACACGCGTCGCCACAGTGTCTCCTTCTGCCGGGGATGGTTCGGGACGAAGACTAACCGCCGGGTCCGGGCGGAACGACAGGGAGGCGCACACCGTCCGCCCTGCCCGATGGCGACCTTCAGACAGTTCAGCGGGCGATGCGCCTCAGGCCTCCTCGGCGGCGTCCAGCAGCTCGGGGCTCACCGCCGCCTCCGTGGTCGGCAGGCCAAGGGCGATGGCGCGGCGGTCGGCGAGCGCGAGCAGCCGGCGGATCCGTCCGGCAACGGCATCCTTGGTCATCGGCGGGTCGGCCAGGGCACCGAGCTCCTCCAGCGACGCCTGGGGGTGCTCGAGCCGCAGCCGTCCGGCGACGAGCAGGTGCTCGGGCGCCTCGCCGTCAAGCAGGTCCATCGCGGCGTGCACGCGCGCGCCCGCCGCGACAGCCGCCCGGGCGCTGCGCCGCAGGTTGGCGTCGTCGAAGTTGGCGAGCCGGTTGGCCGTGGCCCGCACCTCGCGGCGCATCCGCCGTTCCTCCCAGGCGAGGACGCTGTCGTGCGCGCCCAGCTGGGTCAGCAGCGCCCCGATCGCCTCGCCGTCACGCACCACGACGCGGTCGATGCCGCGCACCTGCTTGGTCTTGGCGACGACCCCGAGCCGGCGGGCGGCCCCGACGAGGGCCAGCGCGGCCTCCGGGCCCGGCGAGCTGACCTCCAGCGCCGACGAGCGCCCCGGTTCGGTGAGCGAGCCGTGGGCGAGGAACGCCCCCCGCCACGCGGCCGCGGCGTCGCACGTGCCGCCGGTGACGATCAGCGGCGGTAGCCCGCGCACGGGGCGACCACGCTGGTCGATCAGGCCCGTGGAGCGGGCCAACGCCTCCCCGTGCCGCTCCACCCGCACCAGGTAGCGGGGGCTTCGGCGCAGCCCGCCCGCCTGCAGCACGCTGACCTCGGCCGGGTGCCCGTAGACCTCGCCGATCTCGCGGCGGAGCCGGCGGGCGACCACACCCGTGTCGAGCTCAGCCTCGACCACGACCCGCCCCGCGGCCAGGTGCAGCCCGCCGGCGAAGCGCAGCAGCGTCGACATCTCCGCCCGTCGGCAGCAGGTCTTGCCGGCAGGCAGGCGGCTCAGCTCGTCCTTCACGGACGCAGTCATGGCAGGCATGCAGACAACTCCTCTTAGGCGGAACGGGGCAGGACGGTACGCAGGGCGGCGGCAAGCCGGTCGGGGTCGTGGCGAACCTCGCCGGGGACGGCAACCGGATGGAGCACGAGCCGAGCGCCGAGCGCGGCGGCCGCGGCCCGCAGCCGCTCTGGCTGGGGGGTGGAGGCGGGATCGGCGACGATCACGTCGAGCCGCAGGCCGGGCGCCTCGCGCTTGAGGACCTCGAGGTGAGCCTCCGGGCTGAACCCGGACGTCTCGCCCGGCTGCGCGGCCAGGTTCAGCACGAGGATGCGCACGGCGGCGGTCTGCCCGATCGCAGCGCGCATCTGCGGCACCAGCAGGTGCGGGAGCACGCTGGTGAACAGCGAGCCCGGCCCCAGGACGACGGCATCCGCACCGGCAACAGCCTGCAGGGCCGCAGGGCACGCCTCGGGATCCGCCGGAACGAGCCGGACGGAACGCACGGTGCCGCTCGCGGTGGCGATGGCGACCTGGCCGCGAACCTCCGTCAGCGTCCGGGCGGCGGCGCCATCCGCGTGCTCGTCGACGTCGGCAACGATGTCGACCGGCCCCTCGGACAGTGGCAGCACACGGCCGCAACCGCCGAGCAGCTTCAGGCACAGGTCCAGCGCCGCGACGGGGTCCTCGAGCCGCTCGACGAGCGCGGTCAGCACCAGGTTGCCGACGGCGTGGCCGCCGAGCGGACCGTCGCCGGGGAAGCGGTGCTGAAACAGCTCGGACCAGGTCCGGCTCCACTCGTCGGTCCCGGCCAGGGCGGACAGTGCCATCCGCAGGTCGCCTGGCGGAAGCACCCCGAGCTCGTCGCGCAGCCGGCCGGACGAGCCGCCGTCATCGGCGACTGTCACGACGGCCGTCAGCTCGGGCGTGACCTGGCGCAGCGCCGCCAGCGCGGCAGCGAGGCCGTGGCCGCCGCCGAACGCGACCACCTTGGGTGGCGGCGGACCGTCGCCCTGGGCCGGGATCATTCGCGCCCCAGGTCGCGGTGCACGACTCGCGCATCCGTGCCGTCGGCAAGCAGGCGCCCGGTCAGCTGCTCGGAGATGGCGACGCTGCGGTGCTTGCCGCCGGTGCAGCCGACCGCGAGCGTGACGTAGCGCTTGCCCTCGCGGGCGTAGCCCTCCCCCAGCAGGTGCAGCAGGTCGGCATACCTGTCGAGGAACTCGCCGGCCCCCGGGCGGCTGAGCACGTAGTCGCGCACGGCCGGGTCCTGCCCGGTGAACGGGCGCAGCTCGTCGACCCAGTGCGGGTTGGGCAGGAAGCGACAGTCGATGACGAGGTCGGCATCGAGCGGCAGGCCGTACTTGTAGCCGAAGGACACCACAGTTGCCTGGAGCCGGGTGGCGCCAGGCTCGCCGAAGGCGGAGTCGATCTTGGCGCGGAGCTCGTGCACGTTGAGCGTGCTCGTGTCGAGCACCAGGTCCGCCTCACCGCGCAACCCCCGGAGCAGCTCGCGCTCGGCTGCGATGCCGGAGGAGAGCCTGTCGTCGGCCTGCAGGGGGTGCGGCCGGCGGACGTACTCGAAACGGCGGATGAGCGCCTCGTCGGAGGCCTCGAGGAACAGGATGCGGGGCTGTACCCCACGCACGGCGAGCGCCTCGAGCGCAGCCTGCAGGTCGTCGAAGAAGGCGCCGCCCCGGACATCGACGACGACAGCGATCCGCGAGACCGAGCCCTGGGAGCGCGAGCCCAGCTCGGCCATCGTCGGCAGCAGTGCCGGCGGCAGGTTGTCGACGACGAACCAGCCGAGGTCCTCCAGGCACTTGGCGGCCGTGCTCCGGCCGGCTCCGGACAAGCCGGTGATGATGGCAAGCTCCGGCACCGGCGGCGCGGTCGCAGCGGGGACCGCGGGCCCAGCCGGCACGGCCGGCCCAGCGGGCACGGCTGGCCCAGCGGGAACAGTCACGATGCTTCCGCCGTGAGCTCTGGCGCGCAGGCCGCCGCGATCTCGGCGTGGCCCGTCTCGCCCGACTCGCGGGTGTCATCGTCGTGGAGGATCTCGCCGGTGAGCGGGTCGACAGCCGGCTCGGCAGGGCGAGCGGCACCGGCTCCGAGCGCCGCGACGACGGCAGCAGCGGTCCGCGGACCTACGCCCGGCACCTGCGCGACCTCCTCGGCGCTGGCCGCACGCAGCCGCTTCAGCGAGCCGAAGTGCCGCAGCAGGGCCTTGCGCCGCGTCTCGCCGAGGCCCGGCACGTCGGTCAGCGCCGACTCGACCATCGAGCGCGAGCGCCGCTGCCGGTGGTAGGTGATGGCGAAGCGGTGCGCCTCGTCGCGGACCCGCTGCAGCAGGTACAGCGCCTCACTGGTCCGGGGCAGGATGACCGGCTCCTGCTCACCGGGCAGCCACACCTCCTCGAGCCGCTTGGCCAGCCCGCAGAGCGACACGTCGTCGATGCCGAGGTCGGCGAGCGCCTGCGCTGCCGCCGCCACCTGTGGTGCACCGCCGTCGACGACGAGCAGGTTCGGGGCGTAGGCGAACCGGCGCGGACGCCCCGTCTCGGGGTCCACACCTGGCGGTCCGTTCGCGGTGTCAAGGCCGGTGTCAAGCGCGGCGTCGGGCGCGGCATCCGGCACGAGCACGTCGGGCGCGTCGGAGCGCTCCTGCAGGTAGCGGGCGAAGCGGCGCCGCACCACGTCGTAGATGCTCGACACGTCGTCGCTAGCTGCCTCGCCGCGGACAGCGAAGCGGCGGTACTCAGATTTACGCGCGAGCCCGTCCTCGAACACGACCATGCTCGCGACGACGCTCGTCTGCTGCAGGTTGGAGACGTCGAAGCACTCGATGCGCAGGGGCGCGTCGGGCAGGTCGAGCGCATCCTGCAGCTCCGAGAGCGCCCTCGAGCGGGCAGTGAGGTCGCTGGCGCGGCGGGTGCGGTGCAGCGCGAGGCCCTGCTTGGCGTTGCGCTCGACTGTCTCGAGCAGCGAGCGCTTGTCGCCCCGCTGCGGCACGCGGAGCTCGACGCCGGTGCCGCGCTCGAGCGCCAGCAGCTCGGCGACCACGTCGGCGTCGCTGGGCAGCACCGGGACGAGGACCTCGCGCGGGACGTCGTAACCGTCGACGAGGTAGGCCTGCGAGACGAACCCCTCGACCAGGTCGGCCATGCTCTCGTCGCCCATGCGGTCGACGACGTAGCCGCGCTGGCCGCGCACCCGCCCGCCGCGGACATGGAAGACGGCGACGGCGGCCTCCAGATCGTCGGCGACTATCGCGACACAGTCGGCGTCGGTGCCATCGGGCAGGACGACGGCCTGCTTCTCGATCGCGCGCTTGAGGGCGCCGATGTCGTCGCGGATGCGGGCTGCCCGCTCGTACTCCTGGTTGTGCGCGGCCGCCCGCATGTCCTGCTCGAGCCGGCGCAGATACCGCCCGGTCGAGCCCGAGAGGAAGTCGCAGAAGTCCTGGACGATCTCGCGGTGCCGCGCGGCATCGACGTTGCCGACGCACGGCGCCGAGCACTTGTCGATGTAACCGAGCAGGCAAGGGCGCCCCACCTGCCCGGCGCGCTTGAACACGCCGGCGCTGCAGGTCCTGGCCGGGAAGACACGCAGCAGCAGGTCGAGGGTCTCGCGGATCGCCCAGGCGTGGGCGTACGGGCCGAAGTACCGCACGCCCTTGCGCTTGGGTCCGCGCATCACCTGCAGCCGGGGGAACTCCTCGTTCATCGTGACGGCGAGCCAGGGGTAGGACTTGTCGTCGCGGTACTTGACGTTGAACCGGGGGTCGTACTCCTTGATCCAGGTGTACTCGAGCTGCAGCGCCTCGACCTCGGTGCCGACGACCGTCCAGGCCACGGCGGCGGCGGTACGGACCATCTGCTCGGTGCGAGGGTGAAGCTCGCCGGTGAAGTAGCTGTTCAGCCGGCTGCGCAGGCTCTTGGCCTTGCCGACGTAGATGACCCGGCCGGTCGCGTCGGAGAAGCGGTAGACGCCCGGCTCATCGGGGATCGAGCCGGCTGCTGGCCGCCAGTGCGGGGCGCCGGCTCGTCCCCCGCTCGCCGCCGACACGCCGGTGAGCGTATGTCGCCACGGCGCGCCGCGTGGGCCGAGGAAACACCGCGGATGCCGTGCTAACGCTGCGTTTCGTCAGCAAGCGGCGGGGGCTTGGAACACCGTCCGGTGGTGTCCGTGCGTCACGGGCTCAGGCGGTCAACGGGCGGCGGCGGTCCGGCGAGGCCGGGCCGCCCGTGGGGGCGGTGCGTCGACGACAGTGACGACCCGATCCCCGAGCAGGCCGCGCAGGAACGTGCCGGTGTGGCTGCCCGCGACCCCCGCGACATGCTCGGGGGTGCCCTCGGCCACCAGCCGGCCACCACCTGTGCCGCCCTCGGGACCCATGTCGACGACCCAGTCCGCTGTCTTGATCACGTCGAGGTTGTGCTCGATGACCACGACGCTGTTGCCGGCATCCACCAGCCGGCCGAGCACGCCCAGCAGCTTGCGCACGTCTTCGAAGTGCAGCCCCGTCGTCGGCTCGTCGAGCACATAGATGGTCCGCCCGGTCGAGCGCTTCTGCAGCTCGGCGGCCAGCTTGACCCGCTGGGCCTCACCGCCGGACAGTGTCGGCGCCGGCTGGCCCAGGCGCACGTAGCCCAGGCCGACGTCGGCAAGGGTGCGCAAGTGCCGGGCGATGGCCGGGATGCCGCCGAAGAAGTCGGCGGCCTCCTCGCTGGGCATATTGAGCACGTCGGAGATGCTCCTGCCCTTGAAGTGGACCTCGAGCGTCTCGCGGTTGTAGCGGGCGCCGTGGCACACCTCGCACGGCACGTAGACGTCGGGCAGGAAGTTCATCTCGATCTTGATGGTGCCGTCGCCGGCGCAGGCCTCGCAGCGGCCGCCCTTGACGTTGAACGAGAAGCGGCCGGGCAGGTAGCCGCGGACCTTGGCCTCGGTCGTCTCGGCGAACAGCCGCCGGACGTGATCGAACACCCCGGTGTAGGTCGCGGGGTTGGACCGCGGCGTGCGGCCGATCGGGGACTGGTCGACCCGCACGACCTTGTCGAGGTGCTCGAGCCCGCTGACGGTGCGGTGGCGACCGGGCACCTCCCGGGCGCCGTTGAGCTTGTTGGCGAGGACGCTGGCGAGGATGTCGTTGATCAGCGAGGACTTGCCTGACCCCGACACCCCGGTCACGGCGACGAACAGCCCCAGCGGCAGCGTGACTGTCACGTCGCGCAGGTTGTGCTCCCGGGCGTCGTGGATCACCAGCTGGCGGTCGGGGTCGGGCGTGCGGCGGATGTCGGGCACGCTGATCCGCCGTCGGCCCGACAGATACGCCCCGGTGATCGACTCCTCGCTCGCGAGCAGCTCCTCGACGGACCCGCTGACCACCACCCGGCCCCCGTGCTCACCCGCGCCGGGGCCGATGTCGACGACCCAGTCCGCCGCCCGGATGGTGTCCTCGTCGTGCTCGACCACCACGAGCGTGTTGCCCATGTCGCGCAGCCGGACGAGCGTGTCGATCAGCCGCCGGTTGTCACGCTGGTGCAGGCCGATCGACGGCTCGTCGAGCACGTAGAGCACGCCGACCAGCCCCGACCCGATCTGGGTCGCCAGCCGGATGCGCTGCGCCTCGCCGCCGGCAAGGGTGCCCGCGGCGCGGTCGAGGGACAGATAGTCGAGCCCGACATCGAGCAAGAAGCGCAGCCGGGCGTCGATCTCCTTGAGCACCCGGCCGGCGATTTGCGACTCACGCGCGGACAGCTCCAGCTGGCCGAGGAAGCCGGCGCAGTCACCGATGGACATGGCGGCCACTTCGGCGATGGACCGGCCGCCGAGGGTGACGGCGAGCGACTCGGGCTTGAGCCGGGAGCCGCGGCAGGTGGGGCACGGCACGTCGCGCAGGTAGCCCTCCCACCGCTCGCGGGCGGTGTCGGTCTCGGCCTCGCGGTGCCGCCGCTCGAGGAAGGGGATGACGCCCTCGAAGCCGGTGTAGTACGAGCGCTCGCGGCCGTAGCGGTTGCGGTAGCGCACGTGGATCTGCGAGTCGCCGACGCCGTGCAGGACCGCGTCGCGGACCTCCTCGGTCAGCCGCTCCCACGGCGTGTCCATCCGGAAGCCCAGGTCGAGCGCGAGCGCGGCGAGCAGCCGGTTGAAGTAGTCGGCCGACTGCCCGCCCGCCCACGGGGCGATCGCCCCCTGGCCCAGGGACGCGGACGGGTCGGGGACGATCAGCTCGGGGTCGACCTGCTTGCGGATGCCGAGCCCGGTGCAGGTCGGGCAGGCCCCATAGGGCGAGTTGAACGAGAACGAGCGCGGCTCCATCTCGTCGAAGGAGAGGTTGTCGTACAGGCACGCGAGGTGCTCGCTGTAGGTGACCTCTCGATCCGGGTCGGCCGGCGTGCGGTCGACGAAGTCGCAGAGAACGAGCCCGCCCCCTAGGCCCAGTGCGGTCTCGACGCTGTCGGTCAGCCGCCGCTGTGCGCCGTCTTTGATCGACAGGCGGTCGACGACGACCTCGATGGTGTGCTTCTTCTGCTTGTCGAGCTTGGGCGGCGCCTCCAGCCGGACCGTCTCGCCGTCGACCCTGGCCCGCGCGAAGCCCTTGGTCTGCAGGTCGGAGAACAGGTCGGCGTACTCCCCCTTGCGCCCCCGCACGACCGGCGCGAGCACCTGGAAGCGGGTGCCCTCGGGCAGCTCGAGCAGCTGGTCGACGATCTGCTGCGGGGTCTGCCGCGCGATGGGCCGGCCGCACGTGGGGCAGTGCGGGCGCCCGGCGCGGGCGTAGAGCAGCCGCAGGTAGTCGTAGACCTCCGTGATCGTGCCGACTGTCGAGCGGGGGTTGCGCGAGGTCGACTTCTGGTCGATGGAGACGGCGGGCGAAAGCCCCTCGATGAAGTCGACGTCGGGCTTGTCCATCTGGCCGAGGAACTGCCGCGCGTAGGCCGACAGGCTCTCGACGTAGCGACGCTGCCCCTCGGCGAAGATCGTGTCGAAGGCGAGACTGGACTTGCCGGACCCGGACAGCCCGGTGAACACGATGAGCGCGTCACGCGGGAGGTCGACGTTGACGTCGCGCAGGTTGTGCTCGCGTGCGCCACGCACGACGAGACGGTCCGACACGGTGCTGATGCTACGGACGGGCGCCGACAGAAACGGGCGCCGAGCGGGCCCAGGGTAGGCCGGGCTGGAGCCGGGGCAGGATGAGCGGCATGGCAGACACGGGCGGCTACACAGGCACGGTCACGAGCGGCGGACCCCCCGCGATCCGCACCCTGCCGGGCTTGACGATCACCAAGGTCTCGGTCGGTCCGATGGACAACAACTGCTACCTGATGCGCTGCGGGACGACGGGCGAGCAGCTGCTCGTCGACGCCGCCAACGACGCCGACAGGCTGCTCGCACTGGTCGGACCGGGGGGCATCACGACAGTGGTCACCACCCACCAGCACTGGGACCACGTGCAGGCGCTCGAGGCCGTGGCCACCGCGACCGGCGCGAGGACTGTCGCGCATCCCGACGACGCCCCGGCCATCCCGGTTCCGACGGCCGAGCTGGTCCGCGACGGTGACGTCGTGCGCGTCGGCGACGTCGCGTTGCGCGTCATCCACCTGGTCGGCCACACCCCGGGCTCGATCGCCCTGCTCTACGAGCCGCCGAGCGGGGCGGCCCACCTGTTCACCGGCGACAGCCTGTTCCCCGGCGGCCCGGGCAACACCCAGGGCGACGCGAAGCGGTTCACCTCGCTGCTCGACGACTTGGAGGCCAAGGTGTTCGGCCCGCTGCCCGACGACACCTGGGTCTACCCGGGTCACGGCGGTGACACCACGCTCGGCGCCGAGCGGCCGTCCCTGCCCGAGTGGCGTGCGCGGGGCTGGTGAGGCGGATCGTGCTGGGGATGCCCGCACACAAGCGCGGCCGCATACCGAGGTTGGGGCCGCACAATCACGCGTTTGTGGGCGCTGGCCGCCCTGGCAGCACCCGAAGGGCCTCGCTTGCTCCGTTGAGGGGCGTCCACCAGGTCCTTCGTGTGCAGAGGGGCGGCGGCTGGTGAGCCTCCCCGACCCGACCCTGCTGGCCCGCTCCGGCGCGGTCTGCTCGGTCGACGCCCTGGCTTCCTCGGCCGGTGTCGCGCTGTTGCGAGCCGGTGGCAGCGCGGCGGATGCCGCTGTCGGCGCGAGCGCAGTGCTTGCCGTCACCACCCAGCACATGTGCGGGATGGGCGGCGACCTCGTTGCGGTCATCGACCCCGGCAGCGGGACTCCCGAGGCGCTGCTTGCCGTCGGGCGGTCCGGGGCCGGCAGCGACGCGGCCACGATGCGGGGCGAGGGGCTCACTCGGATGCCGCACCGCGGTGACGTGCGGTCCGTGACGGTGCCCGGCTGCGTCGATGGCTGGCTCGCGCTGCACGGCCGGTACGGACGGCTGCCGCTGTCCGACGTACTGGCGCCGGCAGTCGGCTACGCGCAGGAGGGTTTCCCGGTCTCCCCGCTGCTGGCCGCGTCCCTTCCCCGCGTGGCCGACGTCGCGGGCGGCGAGGAGCTCGTCGGCACCGTGCCGGCTGCCACCGGTGATCTGCGCCGGCGGCCGAAGATGGCGGCAGCGCTCGCCGGCATCGCCGAGCACGGGCGGGATGCGTGGTACGGCGGTGCGTTCGGGCAGGGGCTGCTGCGCGTCGGGGCGGGGGTGTTCGCGCCGAGCGACCTTGACCACGACCTCGCCGAGTGGAGCGAGCCGCTGACTGCCGACGCCTTCGGGTGGCGGCTCGCCGCCCCCGGTGCTCCCACAGCCGGCTACCTCGCGCTCGCCGGGGCGGCGGTCGCGGATCGTCTCGGCCTGCCCACCGACGTGTCCGACCCGCTGTGGGCACACCTGCTCGTCGAGGCCTGCCGGGCGGTGGGGCACGACCGGCCGGACCAGCTCTTCGACGGCGCAACGCTCCAGGAGCTGCTCGATCCCGCAGCGCTCGACGCGCGGGCTGCCCTCGTCCTACCCAACAGCACGCTCGCGGGCGACGTGCCCGGCACACCCGGCGGCACCATCTACCTGGCGGCGGCCGATGCCGGCGGCATGATTGTCTCGCTCTCGCAGAGCAACGCCGGCGGCTTCGGCGCCCACCTCGCCGTCGCCGAGGTCGGCGTGTTCCTGCACAACCGCGGCATCGGCTTCTCGCTGGAGCCCGGGCACCCGGCCGAGCTCGCACCCGGCCGGCGCCCCCCGCACACGCTTGCCCCGGTGCTGGCGACCCGGCAGCTGCCGGGCGGGGGGCACACCTCGACAGCCGTGGGCACGATGGGCGGCGACGCGCAGCCGCAGATCGTGGTGCAGCTGCTCGCCCGCCTCGCCGCCGGAGCCACTCCCGCGGCGGCTGTCGGAGCCGGCCGCTGGGCGCTCGCGGGCCGGGACGGCAGCGGCTTCGACACCTGGGACGGGGACCCTTCCGCCGCGGCCGCGTTCCCGACCCTGGCCGGGCAGCTTGTCCAGCTGGAGGACACCGCTCCCGCGCCGTGGGCTGACGAGCTGCGTACCCGCGGGCACGCGGTCGCCGTGGCTCCCGCCGGCGGCAGCTTCGGACATGCAGCGGTGCTCGAGCGGCGGCCCGGCGGGACGCTGGCCGGCGTCGCCGACCCTCGCGCCGGGACGTCGGCCGCCGTGGGGTGGTGAGGTGGACCTCGGCGGCCTGACACTCGTCGCCGGAGCCGGGCTGCTGGCGGGTGCTGTCAACGCCGCAGCTGGCGGCGGCACCCTCATCAGCTTCCCCGCCCTGGTGGCGGTGGGGCTGCCGCCGGTGACGGCCAACATCACCTCCAGCGTGGGGCTGGTGCCCGGCTACCTCGGCGGGTCTCTCGCCTACCGGGAGGAGCTGGCCGTCCAGAAGCACCGGGTGCGACGGCTGCTCGCCGTGTGCGTGGCGGGCGGTGTGCTGGGGGCGGTGCTGCTGCTGGTGACGTCGGCCGGCGCCTTCCGCGCTGTCGTGCCATACCTCGTCCTGCTGTCGTGCCTGCTGCTGGCGGTCCAGCCGCGCCTGGCCCGGCTGGTCGCCGCTCGCGTCGGGCGTGAGGGGCACGAGGGACACGAGGGGCCCGAGGGGCACAGCAACGCCGGGGTCAGCACCCGCGCCGCAGCCCTGCCGCTGCTCGGCGGCGTGCTGGTCGCCTCGATCTACGGCTCGTACTTCGGCGCGGGGCTCGGCGTCCTGCTGCTGGCAGTGCTCGGCATCTTCGTCGACGACGACATGCAGCGGCTCAACGCGCTGAAGGGGCTGCTCTCGCTGGTGGTCAACCTGGTGGGCGTGCTGGTCTTCCTGCTGAGCGCGCGGGTGGCGTGGACCGAGGCGGCGGTCCTGGCCACGGGCTCGCTGGTTGGCGGGACGCTCGGGGTGCGGCTCGCACGCCTGCTGCCCGCGCCGGTGCTGCGCGGCGCTGTCGTCGTGCTGGGGCTGGTGGTGGGCGTCGTGCTGCTGGTGCGCAGCTAGGGCTCCTGCTCCGAACCGGTTACGCAGCGCTGAGCGAAACCGGGCGCCCTTCAGCCGCGGATTGCCGGGCGGCGTCGAGCACGGCCAGCACGGCGACAGCATCCTGGGGGTCGACCGGGGCCGGGCCCTTGCCTCCGAGCCAGGCGGCCACCCCGCGGTAGAAGGCCGGGTAGTCGCCCGCTTGCAGCTCGACCGGCTCCGTGACGTCGCCCGCGACGAAGCGCGGGTGCCGGCCCTCGCTACCACTCCCCCAGCCGGGCGCTGCCAGTCCCTGCGGTCGCTGCCCTGCGCGCAGCGCCGCCTCCTGCCCGTCGAGCCCGTTGACGAGGAAGGCCCCGCTGCTGCCGAGCACCCGCAGGCGCGGCCCGAGATGAGCCGCTGTGGCGCTGACCCACAGCTGCGAACGCACGCCGGACCGGTGGGTCAGCGCGACGAAGGCGTCGTCGTCGACTAGAGCGCCGGGGCGGCGCGCGTCGAGCTCGGCGTACACGGACTCGACCGGTCCGAACAGCAGCAAGGCCTGATCAACCAGGTGGCTGCCGAGGTCGGCGAGCACTCCTCCGCCGTCGCCCGGGGAACCTGATTCGCGCCAGCCGGGCTTCAGCTCCGGTCGCCAGCGTTCGAAGCGGGATTCCAGCCGCCACACCTGCCCCAGCCGTCCGCCGTCGATGAGTGCCCGAGCGGTAAGGAAGTCGTCGTCCCAGCGTCGGTTCTGGAAGACGGTGAGCCGGCCCCCCGATTCGCGCGCAGTACGGACAAGACCGGCCGCGGCGTCGGCATTGACGGCGAGCGGCTTGTCGACGACGACCGCCAGCCCGCGGGCCAGCGCCTGCTCCGCGAGGGCGACGTGGGTGGCGTTGGGAGTGGCGACGACGCATAGCGCCAGGTCCGGCAAGGACCAGAGGTCGTCCGTTCCGCCGGCGACCACGGTGCCCGGGTAGCTGGCCTGAACGCGCTGCTGGCGCTGCAGGTCAGCCGTGACGACGGCGGCCAGCTCAAGGCCGGCCGTAGTGGCCACCAGGGGGGCGTGGAAGTGCTCGCCGGCGACGCCGTAGCCGATGAGGGCCACCCGCGCCGCGGGCGTCACCGCGGTGGCGGGATGCTGTCGAGGTCGAGGAACCGCGGGCGCGAGTCGAGCAGGTCGACGAGGTCGGCAGCCCAGTCCTGCAGCGTCGATGCCTCGCTGGGGAGCCCTGGCGACTCCTGCCATGAAGGCTCATCGAGGAAGAGCACGAAGTGGCCGACGTCGAACCTGTCGCGGCAAATCCGCGGAGCCGCCGGAACGCCGTCAGGCCGCTCCTGCCAGCGGGCGAGCAGCCGCTCGAACCTGTCGGGCTGGTCGGTGTGCAGCTCGATGATCTGGACGCCGTTCACGGACACCTCCGGAGGCTCAGCTGAGCCGCAAGCCCCAGTCTCGGCCCGGCCGCCGTGAACCGCAAGACCTGTCCGGGTGACACCACTCAGCCCACGGCCGCCGCCATCTGCCGCAGCTCCTTCTTGAGCTCGTTGATCTCATCGCGCAGCCGTGCTGCCAGCTCGAAGTGCAGCTCCTTGGCAGCCTCGTGCATGTCGTCGGACAGCTGCTGGATCAGCTGCGCGAGCTCGTGCCGCGGCAGCCCGGCCAGCTCGGCAGCGTGCCGACCCACCGTGTCGGACCGGGAGGACATCCCGGGGACCGGCGCCTTGCCGCGGGACTGCGAACGACCGGAGCCGCCGACCATCTCGCCGTCCGCCGACTCGCGCACCATGTCGTCTAGGATGTCGACGATCTTCTTGCGCAGCGGCTGGGGGTCGAGCCCGCGCTCGGTGTTGTACTCGATCTGCCTCGCCCGGCGCCGAGCCGTCTCGTCGATCGCCTGCCGCATCGAGGGCGTGATGTCGTCGGCGTACATGTGCACCTGGCCGGAGACGTTGCGCGCCGCCCGCCCGATGGTCTGGATCAGGGAGCGCCCGGAGCGCAGGAACCCCTCCTTGTCGGCATCGAGGATCGCGACCAGCGAGACCTCCGGCAGGTCGAGGCCCTCGCGCAGCAGGTTGATCCCGACCAGCACGTCGTAGTCGCCGCGCCGCAGCTCCTTGAGCAGCTCGATCCGGCGGATGGTGTCGACCTCGCTGTGCAGGTAGCGGACCCGGATGCCGAGGTCGAGCAGGTAATCGGTGAGGTCCTCGCTCATCTTCTTGGTCAGCGTGGTGACGAGGATGCGCTCGTCGCGCTCGGTCCGGACCCGGATCTCGTGGATGAGGTCGTCGATCTGCCCCTTGGTCGGCTTGAGGACGATCTCGGGGTCGAGCAGGCCGGTTGGGCGGATGATCTGCTCGACCACACCCTCGCCGCGAGCCAGCTCGTAGGGACCCGGCGTGGCCGACAGGTAGACGGTCTGGCCTATCCGCTCGAGGAACTCGTCGAACTTGAGCGGCCGGTTGTCCATCGCGCTGGGCAGTCGGAAGCCGTGGTCGACCAGGGTGCGCTTGCGGCTCATGTCGCCCTCGTACATCGCGCCGATCTGCGGGACCGTCACGTGGGACTCGTCGATGACCAGCAGGAAGTCCTCGGGGAAGTAGTCGATCAGGGTATGGGGCGCCGTGCCGGCTGCCCGGCCGTCGATGTGCCGCGAGTAGTTCTCGATGCCCGAGCAGAACCCGACCTGGCGCATCATCTCGATGTCGTAAGTGGTGCGCATGCGGAGCCGCTGCGCCTCGAGCAGCTTGTTCTGCGCCTCCATCTCGGCGAGGCGGGTCTCGAGCTCGGCCTCGATCCCGGTGATCGCGCGCTCCATCCGCTCGGGGCCGGCTACGTAGTGGGTCGCGGGGAAGACCAGCAGGTTTTCCGACTCCCGCACCACCTCACCGGTCAGCGGGTGCAGGTAGACCAGGCGCTCGATCTCGTCGCCGAACATCTCTATTCGGACCGCGAGCTCCTCATAGACCGGGAACACCTCGATGGTGTCGCCCCGCACGCGAAACGTGCCGCGGGTGAAGGCCAGGTCGTTGCGGGTGTACTGCACGTCGACCAGCCGGCGCAGCAGCGCGTCGCGCTCCACGACATCGCCGACCCGCAGCCGCACGCACCGGTCGACGTACTCCTGCGGCGTGCCCAGGCCGTAGATGCAGCTGACGCTCGCCACCACGACGACGTCGCGCCGCGTCAGCAGGCTCATCGTCGCGCTGTGCCGCAGCCGCTCGACCTCCTCGTTGATCGAGGAGTCCTTCTCGATGTAGGTGTCGGTCTGCGGGACGTAGGCCTCGGGCTGGTAGTAGTCGTAGTAGGAGACGAAGTACTCGACGGCGTTGTTGGGCAGCAGCTCGCGGAACTCGTTGGCCAGCTGGGCGGCGAGCGTCTTGTTGGGGGCGAGCACCAGGGTGGGGCGCTGGGCGCGCTCGACCAGCCAGGCCGTCGTCGCGCTCTTGCCGGTGCCGGTGGCGCCGAGCAGCACGATGTCCTTCTCCCCCGAGTCGAGCCGCCGCTCCAGCTCCTCGATCGCCGCCGGCTGGTCACCACTGGCCTCGAAGTCGCTCACGACCTCGAAGCGCGCAGCCGACCGGGTGATGTCGCTGCGCGGCCTGGTGTCGGCCAGCGGGGTCACGCCGTGCTGGGCATCCGGCGCCGGGTTTGCTCGTCTCGCCACACCTGACAGAACACCACAGCCCTCCGACAGAATCCGCGCCCCGGCCGCCAGAGCCCGCGACCGCCCGGTGAGGTCGGCACCATCACACCGGTAGCCGACCGGCCGTGAACCGTGCCCGCACCCCGGACAATGACCGGGTGGACCCCTTCGAGGACGTGCTCGACGCCAACGCCGACTACAGCAGGCACTTCACCGACGCGCACACCCCCGGGAAGGCTGCCCGCGGCCTCGCGGTCGTGACCTGCATGGACTCGCGCATCTCGCCGCTCGAGATGCTCGGCCTGCAGCCAGGCGACGCCAAGATCCTGCGCAACGCCGGCGCCCGCGTGACCGACGATGTCCTGCGCACCCTGGTCCTCGCCGTACACCTGCTCGAGGTCACCCGCATCATGGTCGTCACCCACACCGACTGCCGGATGACGACTGTCACCGACGACGAGGTCCACGCCGAGATCCTCGCCCGCGGAGTCGACACCCGGAGCCTGGAGTTCCGCACGATCAGCGATCAGTCCCAGACCCTGCGTTGCGACGTGCAGCGGATCCGCAGCTCGCCGTACCTCCCGGCGGGAACACCGGTCCTGGGCTGCCGCTACGACGTCCACACCGGTCTGATCGACGTGATCGTCGAGCCGTAGCAGGCTGCACGCTCAGCCGACCAGGGCGGTCCACACCTCGTCCACCCTGGCCTGCAGCGACTGCTCGTCCCCGGCGTTGTCGACGACGTGCGTGGCGACGGCTGCCCGCTGCTCGCTGCTCGCCTGCGCGCGCATCCGCTCGAGCGCGTCCCCGCGCGGCAGCCCGCGCGCCTCGAGCCGCGCCAGGCGCACCTCGTCCGGCGCCTCGACGACGACGACAGCGTCGTAGTTCGGCGCCATCCCCTTCTCGACCAGCAGCGGCACGTCGTGGACGATCACGGCGTCACGCCCGGCGGCCACGATCTGCCGGCCCGTCTCCTCGGCGATCCGGGGGTGGGTGATCTCCTCCAGCCGCCGACGGCTGGCGCTGTCAGCGAACACGACGCGGCCGAGCGCCGGGCGATCGAGGGAACCATCGGGCAGCAGCACGCCGTCGCCGAACGCTGCCACGACCTCGGCCAGCCCAGGCGTGCCGGGCGCGAGCGCGCTCCGTGCGATGGCGTCGGCATCGACGACGGTGGCGCCGTGGCCGGCGAGCAGCCGCGCAACAGTGCTCTTGCCGGCTCCGATACCGCCGGTCAGCCCGATCCTGAGCACGTCAGGACGTTAGCCGACGCAGAACTCGTTGCCCTCCGGGTCGGTCAGCACGATCCAGTGGTGGTCGAACTGCTGCCCCTCCCCCACCTGCCGCGCCCCCAGCGCTTCGAGCCGTGCCACCTCGTCCTGGATGCGGCGCTCGCGCTCACCCGCGGCAACGCTCGGTCCACCCGCTACGTGCAGGTCGAGGTGGACGCGGTTCTTGACTGTCTTGGCCTCGGGCACCCGCTGCAAGAACACCCGCGGGCCAGCGCCTTCGGGGTCCTCGATCGCGCTCGCCGAGTTCCACTCCGACTCGGGGACACCCTGGGCGGCCAGGAACGCGGGCCAGCCGTCGAAGCCGGGCGGCGGCGGCGCCACGTGGTAGTGCAGCGCTTCGGCCCAGAACAGCGCGAGAGCGGCCGGGTCGGCGCAGTCGATCACCACTTGGAGCGACGTCACCTGCCGAGGGTCTCACCAGTGCGCGGTCGCAGCCGCAGCGGGGCCCGCGACAGCCCGACGGCCCCGACACACGCGTGCCAGGGCCGTCGGTACAGCGGGTCGGTACCGCAGGTCGGTACCGCGAGACTGCCTAGTTGCTGCCGAACTGCTCGCGCAGCTTGCGCAGCGACTCCTCGTCAAGCGCGGACGCTGCGGTCTCGGTCTCGGAGGAGTACGTCGAGGGACCGCTCGCCTCGGCCTCGGCGGCCTGCGCGGCGTGGATCTGCGACACGTGCTGCTCGTACCGGGTGCGCGCCTCCTCGTACTGGCGCTCCCACTCGGCCTGCTGCGTCTCGTAGCCGGGCAGCCACGCGCCGGTGTCGACGTCGAAGCCCTCCGGGTAGACGTAGTTGCCCGTCTCGTCGTAGGTAGCTTCCATGCCGTACTGGGTCGGGTCGAACTCGGTCACGTCGACGGCGTGTCCGGCCTCGTTGGCCTGCTTCAGCGACAGCGAGATGCGGCGCCGGTCGAGGTCGATGTCGATGACCTTGACCATGATGTCGTCGCCGACGTTGACGACCTGCTCGGGGATCTCGACGTGGCGCTCGGCCAGCTCCGAGATGTGCACCAGGCCCTCGATGCCCTCCTCGACGCGGACGAAGGCGCCGAACGGCACGAGCTTGGTGACCTTGCCGGGCACGACCTGGCCGATGGCGTGGGTCCTGGCAAACTGGCGCCACGGGTCTTCCTGCGTCGCCTTGAGCGACAGCGAGACCCGCTCGCGGTCCATGTCGACGTCGAGCACCTCGACCGTGACGTCCTGGCCGACCTCGACCACCTCGGACGGGTGGTCGATGTGCTTCCAGGACAGCTCTGAGACGTGCACCAGGCCGTCGACGCCGCCGAGGTCGACGAACGCGCCGAAGTTGACGATGGACGAGACCACGCCCTGCCGAACCTGCCCGCGGGCCAGCTTGGCGAGGAACTCCGAGCGGACCTCGCTCTGCGTCTGCTCCAGCCACGCGCGGCGGGACAGAACCACGTTGTTGCGGTTCTTGTCGAGCTCGATGATCTTGGCCTCGAGCTCCTTGCCCACGTAGGGCTGCAGGTCGCGCACGCGGCGCATCTCGACGAGCGAGGCCGGCAGGAAGCCGCGCAGCCCGATGTCGAGGATGAGCCCACCCTTGACGACCTCGATGACGGTGCCGGTGACGACGCCGTCCTCCTCCTTGAGCTGCTCGATCGTGCCCCAGGCGCGCTCGTACTGCGCCCGCTTCTTGGACAGGATCAGGCGCCCCTCCTTGTCCTCCTTCTGCAGGACCAGGGCCTCGATGGCGTCGCCGACGCTCACGACCTCACTGGGGTCGACGTCGTGCTTGATCGACAGCTCACGAGAGGGGATGACGCCCTCGGTCTTGTAACCGATGTCGAGCAGGACCTCGTCACGATCGACCTTGACGATGGTGCCCTCGACGATGTCGCCATCATTGAAGTACTTGATCGTCTCGTCGATGGCGGCGAGGAAGTCTTCTTCCGAACCGATGTCGTTGATCGCGACCTGCGACACGGTGTGCGTGGAGGGGGGTGGTGCGATGGCGGTGCTCGTCAAGGGGTTGGCTCCGGACATGGGGTCGTGGGGACACGGGCGGGTTGGACTACGACGAGGGCCGGTTCGAGACCGCCGAACCGAAGGGCAACAGGGGTGGGCTGCCGACCGCCGAGGCGATGCCGACGTGGGTCCGATCCGTCCGGAGACACACAGACCCTCGCGCGTATAGAAGTCTACGGCACCTCGCGATCGAGCTGCCATCGCTCGATGGGCAGGATGGCCTGGTGACCGACTCGGCCGAACAGGCCGCTGCGACCAGTCCCGACCCCGACAGCGCCGAGCTGACAGTCGCCTACGCCGATGTCGACGGCGAGGCCGCGGTCCGGGCCAACCGGCGCTGGTGGGACGCCGAGGCCGACGGCTACCAGGACGAGCACGGCGAGTTCCTTGGCGGCGGGGCGGACGGACGCCGCGGTGCTGACTTCGTCTGGTGCCCCGAGGGGCTACGGGAGCACGACGCGCACCTGCTGGGCGACCCGGCGGCGCTGCGTGGACGGACGGTGCTCGAGGTCGGCTGCGGAGCAGCCCAGTGCGGGGCGTGGCTGGCGGCCCGTGGTGCCCGGGCCGTCGCGGTGGACGTGTCGAGCGGGCAGCTGCGGCACGCCCGCCGGGTCCGTGCGGCGGCTGCGGACATCCTGGCCGCGCACGGCGGGTCGCTGCTGCTGGTCCAGGCCGATGCACTGCGCCTGCCCTTGCCGGACGCGAGCGTGGACGAGGCCTGCTCCGCCTTCGGAGCGGTGCCGTTCGTGACCGACAGTGCCGCGCTGATGCGCGAGGTGGCGCGGGTGCTGCGCCCCGGCGGCCGGTGGGTGTTCTCAGTGACGCACCCGATGCGCTGGTGCTTTCGCGACGATCCGGGCCCGGCCGGGATCGTCGTCGAACGCTCCTACTTCGACCGCTCCCCCTACACCGAGCTTGACGCGCGGGGTGTGCCACAGTACGTCGAGCAGCACCGCACCCTGGGCGACCGGGTGCGCGAGATCCTCGCCGCCGGGCTGACACTCGTCGACGTGCTCGAGCCCGAGTGGCCGGACGGGCACGAGCGCGAGTGGGGGCAGTGGAGCCCGCTGCGGGGCCGGCTGTTCCCGGGGACGTCGATCTACTGCACGAGCAAGCCGCGCAGCGACACATCGTGATTGCGGAACCCGGGCGGACCGGACACCAGGCGCGGCTCGGCGATCAGGATGTGTGCGACCCGGGAGCGGGGACGCGGTCACCCCGCTCGAGGACAATCGCACGGCGCATCGCCTGCCGGCCCCGCGCGGTGTCGCCGGCATCGCCGTAGGCACGCGCGAGCCGCACCCAGGCGCGCCAGTCCCCCGGCGCGGCTTCGACCTCGGTACGGCGGCGGGCGAAGACGGCGTCGGCAGCGGCGCGGTCGATCCGGCCCGACGGGCGGCGCGCCAGCGGCTCATCCTCGCCCGGTCCGTCCGCAGCCTCGTCGGCCGCACGTCGTGACACCCGTTCAGCCGCCCGTCCGAAGCGGATCTCCTGCACCACGAGCACCACCCCCAGCACCGGGAGCAGCAGCACCCCGACGCCGAGCCCCTTGACCGCCAGCCGCGGGTCGGCGAGCAGCGACAGGCCGCGCCCGGCGATGAGCACCGCGTAGACAGCGAGCACGGCGACGAGCAGCACGACGACGCGACGGGCCCTCACAGCTCGAGCAGCTCCTCCAGGCCGACGGTCAGGCCTGGCCGGGACACCACCTGCCGGATGCCGAGCAGGACGCCCGGCATGAAGGAGGCGCGGTCGAGAGAGTCGTGCCGCAGGGTCAGCGTCTCGCCGTGGCCGCCGAGCAGGACCTCCTGGTGGGCGACCAGACCTGACAGGCGCACGGCGTGCACCGGGATGCCCTCGACGCTCGCCCCGCGCGCCCCCTCGAGTGCGGTGGTGGTGGCGTCCGGCCCCGATGGCGGCATCCCCGCCTCCGCGCGGGCGGCTGCCACCAGCTCCGCGGTGCGTCGGGCGGTGCCGCTCGGGGCGTCGGCCTTGCCCGGGTGGTGCAGCTCGATGACCTCGACCGAGTCGAACCAGCGGGCAGCGAGGGCAGCGAAGCGCATGCACAGCACGGCGCCGATGCCGAAGTTGGGCGCGACCAGCACTCCCACGCCGGGCACCGTCTCGAGCCGCTCCCGCAGCGCATCGAGGTCGCCAGCCGCGAGGCCGGTTGTGCCCACGACGACGGAGAGCCCCGCCTCGATGCACCACTGGACGTTGCCGAGCACGGTGTCGGGCGTGGTGAAGTCGACGACCACCTCGGCACGCCGAAGCTGCTCGCGGTCGTCGCCGGCGTCGACCTGGGCGACGAGTTCGAGGTCGCCTGCGGCATCGACCGCGCGGCACACCTCCGAGCCCATCCGCCCCGCCGAGCCAAGGACCCCGACCCGCACGCGGCCGGTCATGCCAGCACCCGGCGCAGCGCATCGGCATCGACCGGGCCGATCGCGCCGAGCGAGAGCCCGCCCGTGACCAGCGGCTCGGCCAGGACGTCAGCGGCGACCTGCCGGACCTCGCCGGCGCTGACGGCGTCGATCCGGTCGAGGACCTCGTCGACCGAGAGCAACTCACCGTGGACGAGCTCGGCCTTGCCGAGCCGGCTCATGCGCGAGCCGGTGTCCTCGAGGTTGAGCACGATCGAGCCCTTGGTCTGCCCCTTCGCCCGGGCGAGCTCGACGTCGTCCAGACCGCCATCGAGAACGGCCTCGAGCTGCTCCCGGCACAGCCGCAGCACCTCGGCCGCCCGCCGTGGCGCGCATCCGGCGTAGATCCCGAACAGGCCGGTGTCGGCGTACTGCGAGGTGAACGAGTAGACCGAGTATGCGAGCCCACGCCGCTCGCGCACCTCCTGGAACAGCCGCGAGCTCATGCCCTCCCCGAGCGCTGTCGAGAGCAGCCCGAGGGCCCAGCGACGGTCGTCGGTTCGGCTCACGCCGGGCACACCCAGCACGACATGCGCCTGCTCGGTGTCGCGGCGCACCACGCGCACCTGCCCGGCGTGGGCCCCGTGCCCGGAGGGGGGCCGCAGGGGCACCGGCGACGCGAGGTCAGCGACCCCGGCATACGCCCGCTCGACGGCTGTCAGGACGGCGTCGTGCTCCAGTGAGCCGGAGACGGCGACGACAGTCGAGGACGGGGCGTACCGGGTGCCGTAGTAGTCCGCGAGCGTGGCCCGCGTCATCGCCTCGATGCTGTCGACAGTTCCGAGCACCGGGCGCCCGAGCGGGCGGTCGCCGAGCACGGCCGTGGAGAACACGTCGTGGACGACGTCGCCGGGGTCGTCGTCGTGCATGGCGATCTCTTCGAGCACGACGCCTCGCTCGGCATCGACATCCTCGGCGCGCAGCAGCGAACCGGTGACCATGTCCGTGACGACATCGAGCGCGAGCGGCAGGTCCGCGACGAGCACCCGGGCGTAGTAGCAGGTGTACTCACGCGTGGTGAAGGCGTTGAGGTCACCGCCCACGGCCTCGACCGACGCCGAGATGTCGAGCGCGGAACGGCGCCCGGTGCCCTTGAACAGCAGGTGCTCGAGATAGTGGGAGGCACCGGCCTCGGCGCCTTGCTCGTCGCGGGAGCCGGCACCCACCCACAGCCCGACAGCCGCCGACCGCACTCCCGGGACGTGCTCGGTCAGCACGCGCAGCCCGCTGGGGAGCACGGTCCGGTGGACCGTGCCGCCCAGCAGTGCCTGCGTACGTGTCGTCAGAGCGCCGGTCACGTGCCGGTCACTCGGCCGCGGCGGGCTCCGGGGTGCTGTCGGCGGTGGCAGCACCGGCATCCTCGTCGCCACCCTCGACGACGGCACCGAGGCTGATCTTGCCGCGCGGGTCGAGCTCGAGGATCTCGACCTGGATCTTCTGCCCGACGGCGACGACGTCGTCGGGGTTGGCGACCCGCTTGCCGCCCGCCAGCGCCTTCATCCGGCTGACGTGCAGCAGGCCGTCGCGACCCGGGCTCAGCGAGACGAACGCGCCGAAGTTGGTCGTCTTGACGACAGTGCCGAGGAAGCGCTCGCCCACCTCGGGCATCGTCGGCGTGGCGATACCGGAAATGACCGAGCGGGCGGCCTCGGCGCTCGGGCCGTCGGTGGCACCGATGTAGATGGTGCCGTCGTCCTCGATGGTGATGTCGGCACCGGTGTCAGCCTGGATCTGGTTGATCATCTTGCCCTTGGGGCCGATGACCTCGCCGATCTTGTCGACGGGGATCTTGATGCTGATGACCCGTGGGGCCGTCGGCGCCATCTCGTCGGGGACGTCGATGGCCTCGTTCATCACCTCGAGGATCGCGAGCCGGGCGACCTTGGCCTGCTGCAGGGCGTCGCCGAGCACCGAGGCGGGGATGCCGTCGAGCTTGGTGTCGAGCTGCAGCGCGGTCACGAAGTCCTTGGTGCCGGCGACCTTGAAGTCCATGTCACCGAACGCATCCTCGGCACCGAGGATGTCGGTCAGCGTGACGAACTGGTCACCCTCGCTGATCAGGCCCATCGCGATGCCCGCGACCGGCGCCCGCAGCGGCACACCCGCGTTGAGCAGGCTCATCGTGCTCGCGCAGACGGAGCCCATCGAGGTCGAGCCGTTGGAGCTGAGGGCCTCGCTGACCTGCCGGATCGCGTACGGGAACTCCTCGCGGCTGGGCAGCACGGGCAGCAGGGCCCGCTCCGCCAGCGCGCCGTGGCCGATCTCGCGCCGCTTGGGCGAACCCACCCGGCCGGTCTCACCGGTCGAGTACGGCGGGAAGTTGTAGTTGTGCATGTACCGCTTGCGGTTCTCGGGGTTGAGCGTGTCGATCATCTGCTCCATGCGCAGCATGGCGAGGGTGGTGACGCCCAGGATCTGGGTCTCACCGCGCTCGAACAGGGCCGAACCATGCACCCGCGGGATGACGTCGACCTCGGCCGACAGCGAGCGGATGTCGGACAGCCCTCGGCCGTCGATCCTGACCTGGTCGGTGATGACGCGCTCGCGCACCAGCTTCTTGGTCAGCGACCGGTAAGCGGCGCTGATCTCCTTCTCGCGGCCCTCGAACTGCCCGGTCAGCGCGTCCTGCGCCTGCGCCTTCACGCGGTCGAGCTCGGCCTCGCGCTCCTGCTTGCCGGCGATCCGCAGCGCCGCGCGCAGCTCGTCGCTGACAGCACCGCTCACGGCCTCGAGGACGTCATCCTGGTAGTCGAGGTAGGTCGGAAAGTCGCGGGTGGGCTTGGCAGCGGACGCGGCGAGCTCCTGCTGGGCGGCGCACAGCTTCGCGATGACCGGCTTGGCTGCGTCAAGGCCCTGGGCGACGACCTCCTCGGTCGGGGCCTGCGCACCGCCGCGGACCAGCTCGACAGTGGCGGTCGTGGCCTCGGCCTCGACCATCATGATCGCGACGTCGCCGCTCTCGAGCTGGCGACCGGCTACGACCATGTCGAAGGTCGCGTTCTCGAGCTGCGAGTGACGCGGGAAGGCGACCCAGTCGCCGTCGATGAGCGCCACGCGGGTGGCACCGATCGGACCGGAGAACGGCAGCCCGGCGAGCATCGTGCTGGCGCTGGCCGCGTTGATGGCGACGACGTCGTAGAGGTCGTCGGGGTCGAGCGCAAGAATGGTCTCGACGATCTGGATCTCGTTGCGCAGCCCCTTGACGAAGCTGGGGCGCAGGGGCCGGTCGATCAGCCGGCAGGTGAGGATGGCGTCCTCGCTGGGGCGGCCCTCACGGCGGAAGAACGATCCGGGGATGCGGCCCGCGGCGTACATCCGCTCCTCGACGTCGACAGTCAGCGGGAAGAAGTCGAGGTTCTCCTTCGGGTTCTTGCTGGCCGACGTCGCCGAAAGGATCATGGTGTCGTCGTCGAGGTAGGCGACGGCGCTGCCGGCAGCCTGCCGGGCCAGACGGCCGGTCTCGAAGCTGATGGTGCGGCTGCCGTGGCGGCCGTTGTCGATGACGGCGTCGGCCGTGACCTCGTCGGCCTCGGTGGGGTCGACGGCGCTGCTAGCGCCCGTGGCGCCGTTGCTCGAGACGTCGGTGGCTGTGGTGATCGTGCTGCCCGTCATGGGCGGTCTCCCTCTCGTCGGCCGGACCGGCGCGAGGGCGGGGTCGGAACTCAGTCGAAGTCCCCGGGGACGAGGCGGTCCGATGACCGGGACCCGGAGGCCACTACCGAGGACCGACAGCGCGAGGCGCGGTCCGGCAGGTGCCGTGCGGCATGTCCGCACGGGCGGGAACGGACCCGTGTGGCCCGCTCCCTGTGGTGGCTAGCGCCGCAGGCCGAGCCGCTCGATAAGCGACCGGTAGCGGTTGATGTCGGTCTTGCGCAGGTAGTCCAGCAGGCGGCGGCGGCGACCGACGAGCAGCAGCAGGCCGCGCCGGCTGTGGTGGTCGTGCTTGTGCGCCTTCAGGTGCTCGGTCAGGTCGCGGATCCGCTGGGTGAGCATGGCAACCTGGACCTCAGGGGATCCGGTGTCGTTGTCGACTGTCGCGTACTCCGTCAGGATCTGCTGCTTGACGTCGGTGGCGAGCGGCACGCCGCGTCTCCTCGGGCTCGTATGTGTGGCCCGGGGCTCGTCGACCGGGGATGGCTTCACGCCGGTGAACTCCCGGCTCGCGGCCCACGCTACCACCGGCACTCGCGCCGGCCGGCCGTGACGAGGCTGCGCACAGGCCTGCGAGGCGGCTGTCGGGTGCTAAGCCGCCGACAGGTAGGTGAGGAAGCGCAGCAGCTCGTCCGGGTCGAAGGGCTTGGCGAGGAAGTAGTCAACGCCCTCGCGCCAGGCCTGCCACGCCTGCGCGTCGTCGGCGGCGGCTGTCAGCATCACGACCGGAAGGTCAGAGCCCGCCTCGCTCTCGCGGATGCGCGTCAGCACGGCGTGCCCGTCGAGGCCGGGCATCATCACGTCGAGCACGACGCAGTCGGGCTGCTCTGACTCCACCATGCGCAACGCGGCGAAACCGTCTGCCGCGGCGGTCGTTGTGTAGCCGTACGCCTCCAACACGTCGCACACGAGGCGGCGGACCGAGGGGTCGTCGTCGACGACGAGCACCTTGTTGATGCTCATGCGGGGCTCCTCCTGCGCGTGGGGACGGACCCCCCCTGCGTCGGCAGAAATGCGCCCAGCCTCGAGCCCCAGGAGGGTGAGCGCCCTGCGGAAGGTGGGCACCCTGCGGGTTGGTCCCAAGGGGTCGAAGCTGGCGCTCAGTCCAGGGCCAGTACCTGCCGCGTGCGCGCGACGTCAGCGTTCATCTGCCGGACGAGCGCATCGACGGAGGCGAAGGCCTCGGTCGGGCGCAGCCGCTCGACGACGTCGACCGCAACCTGCTCCCCGTAGAGGTCGCCGGAGAAGTCGAGCACGTACGCCTCGAGCCTGCGCTCGCTGCCGGCAAACGTCGGGTTGGTGCCGATGGAGACTGCCGCCGGCAGCTGCTCGTCCCCCTGCACGAGCCACCCGGCGTAGACGCCGTCAGCGGGGACCGCAGCCAACGCGGTCGGCTGGACGTTGGCCGTCGGGTAGCCGATGGTGCGGCCCCGGGCATCCCCGCGCACGACAACGCCCTCCACCCGGTGCGGGCGGCCGAGCACCTGTGCGGCGCGTGCAACCGCACCCTCGGCGATGCATCGCCGAACGTAGGTCGACGACAGGGGCGTGCCGTCCTCACCGAGCAGCGGGACACCGTGGACCTCGAAGCCGTCCTCGGGCCCGAGCCCGGCCCCCGTCGCCGTGAGTGCCGCGACGTCGCCGGCGGCCTTCGCCCCGTAGCGAAAGTTCTCACCGACGACCACAGCGCTCGCGTGCAGCCCCTCGACCAGGACCGTGCGAACGAACTGCTCGGGGGTCAGGCGGCTGAAGGCGGGCGTGAACGGGATGACGTACAGCACATCGACACCGAGCTGCTCGACGAGCTCGGCCTTGCGGCGCGGCGTCGACAGCAGGGTGGGATGGCTGTCGGGGCGGACGACCCCCGCGGGGTGCGGGTCGAAGGTGAGCAGGACCGTCGGCTGGCCAGCCGCACGGCCCCTGGCGACCGCCGCACCAATGATCTGCTGGTGCCCTAGGTGCACGCCGTCGAAGAACCCGATGGTGACAACGCACCGCCCGATCCCCGCCTCGGGACGCGCCAGCCCCCGCCACCGCTGCACATCCCCAGCCTGCCATGTGGCCGCCCAGCGCACGGGGCTGCTACGCGAGCCCGAGCCCCGCTGCTGCCTCCCAGAGCCCCGGCCGCGCCTCGGGGTGGGCTATCTCGTCGATGATGAGCCGGGCCTGGGCCCGTTCACTGCGTCCGAAGATGTGCGCGCAGCCGTGCTCGGTGACGAGCGCCGAGTGCTGGAAAGAGGTCACGGGGCCCGGGAGCGACGGCACGACCGTGGACGAGTTGCTCTTGTCGTGCCAGGACGGCAGCGCGATGATCGCCTGCCCGCCGCGCGCATGCAGGGCGCCCACGGCGAAGTCGGTCTGGCCACCGAAGCCGGAGTAGATGTGCGGGCCGACCCGGCTGGCGTTGGCCTGGGCGAACAGGTCGACCTGCAAGGCGGTGTTGATCGACGTCATGGCCGGCTGCCTGGCGATCAGGCCGGGGTCGTTGACCGTCTCGGTGCGCAGCATCCGCACGCGCGGATTGCCGTCGACCCACCGGTAGAGCTCGGGAGAGCCAAACAGGAACGAGGCCACGACCGGCCTGGCCCGGTCGGTCGCGCCCTGCCGCTCGAGCTCCAGCACGCCGTCGCTGATCATCTCCGACCACACCGCCAAACGGCGGCGAGCCGTGAGAGCGCCAAGGGTGGCGTCCGGGATCGTGCCGATGCCGAGCTGGAGCGTGGCGGCGTCGGCCACCAGCCCCGCCACCTGAGCGCCGACGGCAGCCGAGATGGCGCCCCCTGCGTGCTGCGCCGGCGAGGGCAGCGCATCGTCGACCTCGATGGCGAGGTCGACGAGCTCGACCCCGATCTCGGCGTCGCCCAGGGTGTACGGCATCTGCGGGTTCAGCTGTGCGACGACGAGGCCGCCACGGGCCCGCGCCTGTTCGATGGCCGCGACGAGGATGTTGACCTCGATGCCGAGGGAGACCTTCCCGTCGCGGACCGTCGAGGTATGCAGCAGCACGACGTCGGGCTGCCGGATCCGCGCGAACAGGGTGGGAACGAGCGAGAGCCGCATCGGCAAGTAGTCCAGGCTCCGGCCGCCGCCGCGCATACCGGCGCCGACGAACGGAGTCTCGTGGATCACCCCGTCGCGCACCGGCAGCGGCGGCTGGGCGTTGAGCATGAACAGTCGGTAGCGCTCGACGGAGGAGTCGAGCACCGACAGCAGCCGGTGGGGGGCAGCGAAGTTGCCGCTGGCGACCACCCGGGGCTCGTCCAGCCCCGATAGCCCCCCGAGCCGCGACAGCTCGCGGGCGAGCCGCTCCGCCGAGATCGTCCGCACGCGCGCCCCCGCTTCCGTTACCCGACCGCCCGCACCCTGACATGCTGCTCCGGGCTGACCCGCCCGCGCTCCGCGGACGGGTCAGGCCGGTGAGAACACGACCAGGGGACGGGCCAGCCCGTCCCGGTCCTGCAGCAGCGCGAGGACTTCCCCGCCCGGGGCGAAGGCGCCGACGGGGCCGTCCTCGCCCCCTGCTGGAAGTGGGCGACCGTGCCGCAGCGCCGCCGACTGCTCGGCGTCGAGGTCGCGGCGCGGGAAGGTGATCGCGACCGCCTGGTCCAGCGGTATGACGCTTGCCGGCGCGACATCGCCCAGGGCGAGCGCACCAGCCAGCTCGAAGGGGCCGACGCGGGTGCGACGCAGCGCGCTCAGATGGCCGCCACAGCCCAGGGCCTGCCCGAGGTCGCGGGCCAGCGCCCGCACGTAGGTCCCCGTGCTGCAGGCCACGCGCACGTCAAGCTCGCCATCCCGGCGCCCGAGCAGGTCGAGCCGGCTGACCTGGACCTGCCGGCCAGCCAGCCTCACCTGCTCGCCGGCCCGCACCCGCGCGTAGGCCCGGCGGCCGTCGACTTTCACCGCGCTCACCGAACTGGGCACCTGCGTGATGCTCCCGGTCAGCTGCTGCAGAGCCTCGCCCAGCTCCACCTCGTCAATAGACGCGGGATCACGCGGGCCGCGCCACACCACCTCGCCCTCGATGTCGTCGGTGCTCGTGGCCGACCCCAGGACGATTGTCGCCAGATACTCCTTGTCGGTCAGCGCCAGGTGGCCGAGCAGCTTGGTGCCGCGCCCGACACCGCAGACCAGCACGCCTGTGGCCAGGGGGTCGAGCGTGCCGGCGTGGCCGACCTTGCGGGTGGAGAGCAGCCGGCGCAGGCGGGCCACCACGTCGTGGGAGGTCCAGCCCGAGGGCTTGTCGACGACGACGAGGCCAGAAGGAGCCGGCCCGGGCACCTCTGCTCGCACCGGCGGGGGGCCCGGCTCCATCAGGCGGGCAGGTCCATCAGGCGGGCAGGGGGTCCGTCTTGCTGAGAGCGGTCCGGAAGCGCTCAAGCGTGGTTCGCGCGTCATCCCATGAGGTGAAGCCGGCTGCCAGCTGGTGGCCGCCGCCGCCGAGCAGGCTGCAGGCGGCGCCGACGTCAACGGTGCCGCGCGAGCGGGTCGATACGCGCCAGGAGCCGTCGAGGTCCTGCTTGAGCACCACGGCTACCTGTGACTCCTCGGCGGTGCGGACGACGTCGATGATGCTCTCCGCCTCCTCCAGCCCCACGCCGGCCAACTCGAGGTCGGTCCGGTCGACCCAGGTCCAGACGACCTCACCCGACATCTCGACCCGCACCAGCGCGGCGGAAAGCAGGCGCAGGTAGCCGAATGGCCGGGTGTCCCAGACCAGCCGGTTGACCTCCGCGTGCTGCACACCGGCCCGCAGCAGCCGCGCAGCCAGCTCGTGGCTCTCCGGGGAGGTGGCCGAGTAGCGGAACGAGCCGGTGTCGGTGACCAGGCCGACATAGAGCGCCGTGGCAAGGTCACGCTCCAGCGGCACCCCGAGGCGGTCGACGAGCCCTGCCACGATCTCGGTCGTCGAGGCGGCACCGACGTCGAGCAGCAGGTCGGTGCCGAAGCAGGTGTTGCTGCGATGGTGGTCGACGACGAGCACGCGGTCTGCGCTCGACACCTGTGACGCGAGCACCCCCAGGCGGTCCAGGCTGCCGGTGTCGAAGGTGACGATCAGCTGCACGTCGTCAGGGAACTGCTCGGGCGGCACGATGAGGTCCTGCCCGGGCAGGAAGTGCAGGTTGGCCGGGACAGCGAAGGGGACCGCCTCGAAGGAGACCACAACGTCCCCGCCGCGGTGGCGCAGCGCGAGCCCGAGCGCCAAAGCCGAGCCGAGCGCGTCACCATCGGGGTTGACGTGGGCGAGCAGCCCGATGCGCCGACCGGCGGCGAGCGTCTGCTCGATGAGCTCGACGGCGGTCGACCAGTCACCGGGCGACGGCGCGGTCGGCACAGCCGGGGCTGCCGCCGAGCGGTCCCGAGCGGCAACTGAGGTCATCACTCGTCCAGTGTGCGGTAGGGATCGGGGTCACCCGCGGGCCGGGCGTCATGCCGGGCCGCCGCGACGCGCGCATCGTCGGCCCGAGCCGCCTCGAGCAGCGCCTCGAGTCCGCGCGCCTCGTCCGGCAGCCGGTCGTGCAGGAACGCCAGCGTGGGCGTGTTCTTCACGCCGGTCAGCCGCCCGACTGTGCTGCGCAGCACGCCACGGGCGGACTCGAGCGCGGCGGCGCTGGCCGCGCGGTCGGTGTCGTCGCCGTACACGGTGTAAAAGACTGTTGCCTCCCGCAGGTCAGGGGTCACGCGGACGTCGGTCACCGTCACCATTCCGAGCCGCGGGTCCTTGACCTGCAGCTCGATGGCGGATGCGACGATCTCGCGGATCCGGACCGCGAGCTTGCGAGCCCGGGCGAGGTCAGCCATCTCGTCCTCTCCTCGTCCCACTTATCTCGTCCTGCTCGCCGTGCATCCTGGTCGTCCCCGCCGAGCCGGTCCTTCGCCAGCCGTCCCTACTCGTCGTCGTCGGTGCGGTAGGCCCGGCGCACGGACAGCACCTCCACCTCGGGATGCCCCTCGAGGAGCCGTTCGCACCGGTCCAGGACCTCGACGCAGTGCGACCTGTCAGCGGCCACGGTGGCAACACCCAGCTCGCAGCGCCGGTGCAGGTCCAGGTGCCCGACCTCGGCGGCCGCGACCTCCCCCCGGCGCTGCAGCTCGGCGACCAAGGGACGCACCAGCGAGCGCTTCTGCTTGAGCGACTGCACGTCACCGAGCAGCGCGTCGATGACGAGCGTCCCTGTCCACATCCCAGCCCTCCCAGCGAGGTGCACCAGCGGGCTGCCCGCTAGTCAGGGGCGGTCACCCGCCCCTGACCGCGTGGTCAGCCGCGCGGGATCTCGCGCTGCTCGAAGGTCTCGATCACGTCGTCGACCTTGACGTCGTTGTAGCCGACCCCGATGCCGCACTCGTAGCCCTCGAGCACCTCTCGCGCGTCCTCCTTGAAGCGCCGGAGCGACTCGACGGTGAGGTTGTCGGCGACGACAGCGCCGTCACGCACGATCCGCGCCTTGCTGTTGCGCACGATCGTGCCGCTGCGGACCAGCGAGCCGGCGACGTTGCCGATGCGCGGCACCTTGAAGACCTCGCGGACCTCGGCGGTACCGAGCTGGACCTCCTCGTAGATCGGCTTGAGCAGGCCCTTCAGTGCCTGCTCGACGTCGTCGATCGCCTGGTAGATGACGGAGTAGTAGCGGATGTCGACGCCCTCGCGGTCGGCGAGCTCGGTGACCTTGCCCTGCGGCCGGACGTTGAACGCGATGATGATCGCGTCGGATGCGGTGGCAAGCATGACGTTGGTCTCGGTGATGGCACCGACACCGCGGTCGATGATCCGCAGGCTGACCTCCTCGCCCACGTCGATCTTGAGCAGGGCGTCCTCGAGCGCCTCGACCGAGCCGGAGCCGTCGCCCTTGAGGATGAGGTTGAGCTGGTTGACCTCCCCCTCCTTGATCCGGGCGAGCACGTCCTCGAGCGTCATCCGGCCACGGCTGGCGGCCAGCTGCGCCGCCCGCTCGCGGGCCTGGCGCCGCTCGGCGATCTGCCGCGAGATGCGGTCGTCGGGCACGACGAGGAAGTTGTCGCCGGCACCGGGCACAGCCGTCAGGCCGAGCACCTGCACCGGACGCGCCGGGCCCGCCTCAGTCAGTGGCTGGCCCTTCTCGTCGAGCATCGCCCGGACACGCCCGTAGGCGTCACCGGCCACCACGCTGTCACCGACGCGCAGCGTGCCGCGCTGGACGAGCATCGTCGCCACCGGGCCGCGACCGCGGTCGAGGTGCGCCTCGATCGCCACGCCCTGCGCGTCGATGTCGGCAGGTGCCCGCAGGTCGAGCGCCGCATCGGCAGTCAGCAGGATGGCGTCGAGCAGCTCGGTGATGCCCTGGCCATTGCGGGCCGAGACGTCGATGAACATTGTCTCGCCGCCGTACTCCTCGGCGACCAGCCCGTACTCGGTGAGCTGCCCGCGCACCTTGGCCGGGTCGGCGCCCTCCTTGTCGATCTTGTTGACCGCGACGACTATGGGGACCTCAGCGGCCTGGGCGTGGTTGAGCGCCTCGATCGTCTGTGGCTTCACGCCGTCGTCCGCGGCCACGACAAGCACCGCGACGTCGGTGACCTGGGCACCCCGCGCCCGCATGGCGGTGAACGCCTCGTGGCCCGGGGTGTCGATGAAGGTCACGGCGCGGTCGGTGCCCTCGTGCTCCACCCGCACCTGGTAGGCACCGATGTGCTGGGTGATCCCACCGGCCTCCCCCGCCACGACGTCGGTCGAGCGGATGGCGTCGAGCAGCTTGGTCTTGCCGTGGTCGACGTGGCCCATGACTGTGACGACGGGGGGCCGGGTGACGAGGTTGGCGTCGTCGTCGTAGTCGCCGCCGAACTCGAGGTCGAACGCCTCGAGCAGCTCGCGGTCCTCGTCCTCCGGGCTGACGATCGACACGGTGTAGCCGAGGGCGTCGCCCAGCAGCTGCAGCGTCTCGTCGGTGCAGGACTGCGTCGCCGTGACCATCTCACCGAGCTGGGTGACGACGACCTGGACGAGCGAGCCGGCGTTGGCGTTGATGCGGTCGGCGAAGTCGGACAGGCTCGCGCCGCGCGGGAGCCGGACGGTCTCGCCGTTGCCACGCGGGACGTAGGCGCCCAGCGTGGGGGCGGTCATGTTGTCGAACTCCTGGCGCTTGGCCCGCTTGGACTTGCGCTGTCGGTTCGGCCGGCCACGGCCACCGGGGCCGAAGGCACCCTGCGTCGTCCCACCGCGGCCGCGACCACCCGACGCCGGAGCGCCGGGGCGGCCCGGGGCACCGCCACCGGGACGAAAACCGCCCGGGGCACCGGGGGCGCCCCCTGGCGCACCCCCGCGACTGGGGGCTCCGGGACGGCCAGGAGCGCCACCAGGGGCTCCGGGACGACCGGCACCGCGCATCCCACCGGGCCCACCGGGCCCACCAGGCCCACCGGCGCCGGGGGCGGCGCGAGGGCCAACGCGGCCGGGCATCGAGCCCGGGGTCGGCCGGCCGGGACCACCCGTGCCGGCCGGTCCGCCGGGCCGCTGACCCATCGGCCGTGGCGGCATACTGCCGGGCGAGGGGGCGCCTGGACGTGGGATGCCGGGACCGGGGCGGCCCAGCGGCGGGCGCGGCGCGCCGGCCTCGGGCGGCATCCCGTCGGCCCCGGCGGGAGGCGTCGCCGGACGGGGCGCAGGGCGCGTCGTGTAGGGGTTGTTGCCCGCGGAGCGAGGCGCGGGACGCGCCGGGCCGGGGCGGCCGGGGACACCGGGCGTACCCGCCGTCCCGGCACCGGGCGCTTCGGGACGGCCGGCGGCGGGCGAAGGGGGGGCAGCGGGCGGCGAGCCCGTGCCGGCACCGCCAAGGCCGGCCGGCGCACCGGGATGGCCGGGGACGGCGCGGGGGCCGGGAGGCGCCTGGCGTGCGGGCGCCTCGGCCTCGGCTGGCGAGGTGAAGCCCGCTGCGGGTGCAGCAGGACCCGTCGGTACGACGGGGCGTGCCGGCGCCGGGATGACCGGCTCAGCGGCGGCCGGCGACGGGACTGCAGCGGGAGCGGCGCTCGGGCTGGGGGCAGCCGCGGCCTTCTTGGCAGCGGTGCGCGGGGGGGCGCCCGCGGAACCGTTGCCCGCAGGCGGGAACGCTTCCTTGAGACGACGGACGACGGGGGCCTCAATTGTCGACGAGGCGGACTTCACGAACTCGCCCATGTCCTTCAGGCGGGCCAGCACCGTCTTGCTGTCGGTGCCGAGCTCCTTCGCAAGCTCGTGTACGCGGGCCTTTCCTGCCACGGTGCTCCTTCTGTTGGGCCCGCGGGCGGTCCGCGCAACCTCAGCTACTGCATGGGGGTGCTCATTACTGCGAGCTGCTCATCGAGCACTCATCTGTCTCGACCCGCTTCCGGCTCGTCTGGGCGGCCCTCGAAAGGACCAGGAGAAACGTCGCCCGCCATCCGCGGTGTCGTGGCGAGGTGGTCCCGCACCGATCCTGCGTCCGGATCCCCGGCCAACCGGAGTGCTCGACGAAAGGCGTGTCGGCGCTCTGCTTGGGCGAGACAGGCTGGGTCGGGATGCAGGTGCGCTCCCCGGCCCGGCAGGCTCCGGCGCAGGTCGGGGACGAGCGCGCCCTCGACCGCCACCACGCGTAGCAGGTCGGCACTCGCCGCTCGGACCCGGCACCCCACGCATGTGCGGACCGGCACCGCTCGACGGGCCAGCGCCAGTCTAACGCGCCGAGCCGCGCGCCGCCTGCGAAGCCGGCGGGCCGGCCGCGACGGTGTCGCCAGTGCGGCCGGTGCCGCCGGCGCCAGGACCGGCGTCGGTGGCTGGGGCATCGCTGCGGATGTCGATTCGCCACCCGGTGAGGCGCGCGGCCAGTCGGGCGTTCTGGCCCTCCTTGCCGATGGCGAGCGACAGCTGGTCGTCCGGGACGGTGACCCGGGCGGCCCGCGCGACGGGGTCGACGACCTCCACAGAGGTGACAGTGGCCGGCGAGAGTGCCGAGGCGACGAAGGCGGCCGAGTCCTCTCGCCAGTCGACGATGTCGATCTTCTCGCCGTGCAGCTCGCTCATCACGGCGCGGACCCTCGCCCCGACCGGGCCGATGCACGCGCCCTTGGCATTGACGCCGGGTGTCCGGCTCCGAACGGCGATCTTGCTGCGGTGCCCGGCCTCGCGGGCGATGGCGGCGATGTCGACGACACCCTCGGCAACCTCCGGCGACTCCAGGGCGAACAGCCCCCGGACCAGCTCGGGATGGGTGCGCGACACTGTCACCGACACCCCGCGGCCGCCACGCGTCACGCTGACGACATAAACCTTGAGCCTGTCGCCGTGCACGTACTTTTCGCCCGGCACCTGTTCCGCCGGCGGCAGCAGCGCCTCGAACCCGCCGAGGTCGACCAGCACCATCCGGCCGGCCGCCTTCTGCTCGTGGTGCTGGACGACACCCGACACGACCTCGCGCTCGTGGCCGGCGTACTCGCCGTAGGTGGCATCGGACTGGACGTCGCGCAGCCGCTGCAGGATCACCTGGCGTGCCGTCGTCGCCGCCACCCGGCCGAAGCCCTCGGGGGTGTCGTCGAACTCGCGGACGAGCTCACCGTCGTCGTCGCGGACGGCAGCAAGCACGCTGACCTCCCCGGACTCCCGGTCGACGCTGACCCGGGCGTCGGCCGCAGCACCGTCGGTGTGCTTGTAGGCGGTCAGCAGGGCACCCTCGATCGCCTCCAGCAGCGCCGTCAGGCTGATCTCCTTCTCGCGCTCGATGCCCCGCAGCGCGACCATGTCCAGCTTCATGCCGACGCCTCGTCCTCGGTGTCCTCGTCGGTATCGGTCGCGATGTCGTCGTCCGGGTCGATCCCGTCGGCATCCAGCGCGTCGGCGTCGCGGGAGAACTCCACCTCGACAGTCGCCCGGGCCACCTCGGCATAGGCGAGGGTGACGTCACCGCCGGCCCGCCGCCGGCGGCCCCGCTCGAACGTGGCCTCCTCGTGCAGGCGGCCCGACTCCTCCCCGGCCTCGAGCAGCCGGCCCCGCACCTTGGTCCCGTCGTGCCGGCGGGCCTCGACCAGGCGGCCGACGGCGCGTCGCCAGTGCCGCGGCTCGGTCAAGGGGCGGTCGACGCCGGGCGTCGAGACCTCCAGCACGAATGCGCCGGGGACGACGTCCTCGTCCGCGTCGAGCACCGCATCGACGGCGCGGCTGACAGCGGCGACGGCGTCGAGGTCGAGCCCGCCCTCGCGGTCGACGACAACCCGCACCACGCTGCGGGAACCCGCGCGGGAGACGGAGACGTCCTCGAGGTCAGCGCCCTCAGCCGTGACGACGGGGGCCAGCAGCTCGTGCAGGCGGGTGCGGAGCGCTGCTGCCGATGCCACGGACCCGGCCTCCTCGCGCTCGTCCAGCCCGCGGGCTGCGCCCCCTCGGCCCGGGAAAGCGCCCGCACCGCTGGGCGAGCCTACGTGCGGCGGGTCGGCCACGCCAGGTGCTCGCCTCCCACCGTCGGCCGGAGCGCCGAGCTCAGAGTCGCGCGACTGGTGCCACGACAGCGCCGGTCAGCCGGATCAGCTCGTCGGGCGCGATCTCGAGCTCAAGCCCCCGCCGCCCGGCACTGACGAAGACTGTCGAATGACCGGCAGCGGATGCGTCGACGACCGTCCGCAGCCGCCGCCGCTGGCCGAGCGGGCTGATGCCGCCCCGCACGTAGCCGGTCGACCGCTCAGCGGCCACGGGGTCGGCCATCGACGCGTGCTTCGCGCCCAGCGCAGTGGCGACAGCCTTGAGGTCGAGCTGACCAGCCACGGGCACAACGCCGACGGCCAGTGAGCCGGCGACCTCGACCACGAGCGTCTTGAACACCCGCGCGGCGTCGACACCCAGTGCCGCCGCCGCCTCCTCGCCGTAGGCCGCGTGCCCGGCGACCGCCGGGTCGTGCACGTACTCGTGGACGGTGACTGCAACCCCGGCCCCGCGCGCCACCCGCGTCGCCGGCGTCTCGCGCCCTGCCACTCGGCGTGGCCGCCCTCAGCCAGTCAGCGAGGCGGTCAGCTCGGCGACGACGCCGTTCAACGGCACCGTGCGCCGCTCACCACTGCGCCTGTCCTTGACTTCGACCTCACCCGACGCGAAAGCCTTGCCCACGACGACGATGGTGGGTGCTCCCAGCAGGTCGGCGTCGGCGAAGGCCACGCCGGCCGACGCCCCGCGGTCGTCGAGCAGCACCCGCAGCCCCGCCCGCTCCAGGTCGCCAGCGAGCGTCTCGGCGGCCTCGCGCTGGCCGGCTTTGCCCACGGCGACCACATGCACGTGCGCCGGCGCGATCTCAGCTGGCCAGCACAGGCCCCGCTCGTCGTACGTCTGCTCCACGACTGCCGCGATGGCCCGGCTCACGCCGATGCCGTAGGAGCCCATCGTCACCCGCTGTGGGGTGCCGTCGGGCCCGAGCACGTCGAGCGCGAACGCATCGGCGTACTTGCGGCCGAGCTGGAAGATGTGGCCGACCTCGATCGCGCGGTCGAGCGAGACGGGCGAGCCGCAGACCGGGCAGGGGTCGCCGGAGCGCACGCTCGCGACGTCGAGGACGCGCTCGACTGTGAAGTCCCGGCCGGCGACCGCATCCCGCACGTGCATGTCGGGCTTGTTGGCGCCGGTCACCCATGCGGTGCCGGGGGCGATCCGGCGGTCGGCCCAGTAGGTGACCACGCCGCCCTGGGGGCCGACGTAGCCGCGGACCAGCTCGGGATGGCGGGCGAAGTCGTCGGCGTCGAACGGCTCGATGACAGCCGTGCCGAGGGCGGCCTCGAGGCGGGTCATGTCGACCTCGCGGTCGCCGGGCACCCCGATGGCGACGACTGCGCCGTCCACCTTGACCAGCACGTTCTTGAGCGTGGCCGATGCGGGGACACCCATCGCCGCGGCCAGGGTCTCGATCGTCGGGGTGTCGGGGGTGGGGTGCTCGGTCATCGGGCCGGGGGCGGGCGCATCGGGGTCCGGCTCGGGCGCCACGGATGGCACGGCCTCGACGTTGGCCGCGTAGCCGCACGAGGCGCAGGAGACGAACGTGTCCTCCCCGACCGGTGTCGGGGCGAGGAACTCCTCGCTCCGGCTGCCACCCATCGCCCCCGACATCGCCGAGACGATGCGGTAGTCCATCCCGAGCCGCGTGAAGATGCGGACGTACGCCTCGCGGTGCAGGGCGTAGGAGCTGGCGAGCCCCTCGTCGGTGAGGTCGAAGGAGTACGAGTCCTTCATGACGAACTCGCGGCCGCGCAAGATGCCCGAGCGCGGCCGGGCCTCGTCGCGGTACTTGGTCTGCACCTGGTACAGCAGGACGGGCAGGTCCTTGTAGGAGGAGTACTCGCCCTTCACGAGCAGCGTGAACAGCTCCTCGTGGGTCGGGCCCAGGAGGTAGTCGGCGCCGCGCCTGTCCGTGAGGCGGAACAGCAGGTCGCCGTAATCCGTCCAGCGCCCGCTCGTCTCGTACGGCTCGCGCGGCAGCAGCGCCGGGAACAGCACCTCCTGCGCGCCGATCCGGTCCATCTCCTCGCGCACGACGGCTGCGACGCGGTCGAGCACCATCTTCCCCAGCGGCAGCATGGTCCAGATGCCGGACGCGACCCGCCGCACGTAGCCCGCGCGAACGAGCAGCTGGTGGGAGGGGACCTCCGCGTCGGCCGGGGCGTCGCGCAGCGTACGGACGAACAGCGTCGACATGCGGAGCACGTCCGCGACAGTACCGATGCGCGTCTTCCCTCCGGGCCGGCCCGACTCCACACAGAGCGTCCCATTTTCGCCTGTTAGGGCCCGCCGCGAGGCGTTCTGTGTGCACGGCGCGTCGTTCTCCACACAGAGCGGGGCCCCAGGCCCTGAGAACGGCGGTCGGCGCCCGCTCTGTGTGCAGAAGCAGTGGCACTCGGGGGCGGTCGGGACAGCAGGCCGGTCAGAACAGCACTGACGCGAAGGTTCCCACCTGCTCGAATCCCACCCGGGCGTACGCCTTGCGCGCCGTCGTGTTGTAGGCGTTGACGTACAGGCTCACCACCGGCGCGATGCGGGCGCGGGCCGCGGCCACGACAGCCGCGGTGCCGGCCGTGCCCAGCCCGGAGCCGCGCAGTGCCGGATCGACCCACACCCCCTGTACCTGACAGGCTGCGGCTGTCGCCGCGCCCACCTCGGCCTTGAACAGCACCCGCCCGTCCTCGATCCGTGCGTAGCAGCGCCCGCCGCGGATCAGCTCCGCAACCCTCGCCCGGTAGAGCGCCCGGCCCTCGCCCACGTCCGGCCGGACGCCGATCTCCTCGGTGTGCATCGCGATGCAGGCCGGCAGCACGACGTCGAGCTCGCCCGGCTGAACGAGCCGGACCGCTGGATCGGCAGCGGCAGTGGGGGGCCGGTCGATGAGGAGCAGCGGCTGGTCGGTGCGGACCTCGCGCGCCGGGCCCCACGCCGGCTCCAGCAGCCGCCACAGCTCGAGGACGGCCGCCGCCGGGCCGACGATGGAGGCGCAGCGCCGCCCCTGACGCCGGGCGCGGTTAGCGAACGCGGCCGCTGAGACGGGGGTGACGCGGACCGGCCAGAGGTTGGCGCCGGCATATGCCAGCGCGACGAGCCGGCCGTCGACCTCGTGCCCCCACACCTCCGCGCCAAGGCGCCAGGAGTCGATTCCGACAGCATCGATGCGGGAGGCGACCACAACGTCGGTCACCGGGTCCTGGCTCAGCAGCTCCTGCGCCTCAGCCAGATCAGCACCGCCAAGGATGCGCACCCTCGGGGCCAGCGCTGCCCGTGTCATGTCCCGGCTCCCCCGCGGTCGAGCATCTCGGCGTCACCGTAACGCGAGCCGGTGCTCCCGCCCCGGTAGGCGACCCGACCCGGCCGGGCCACGTCGGATCAGCTGACCGAGACGACAGCCCCAGCGGGGGCACCAGCCGGGGCGGCACCATCGGCACCAGCCTCGGCGTCGACGCCCATCTCGTCGGCCAGGCGCATGGCCTCCTCGATGAGGGTCTCGACGATCTGCGCCTCGGGCACTGTCTTCACGACCTCGCCGCGGACGAAGATCTGGCCCTTGCCGTTGCCGGACGCCACGCCGAGGTCAGCCTCACGCGCCTCGCCCGGACCGTTGACGACGCAGCCCATCACAGCGACCCGCAACGGGACTGTCAGCCCCTGCAACCCGGCCGTCACCTCGTCGGCGAGGGTGTACACGTCGACCTGCGCGCGCCCGCACGACGGGCAGGACACGATCTCGAGCTTGCGCTCCCGCAGCCCGAGGGACTCGAGGATCGCGAGGCCGACTTTGACCTCCTCGACCGGAGGCGCCGACAGCGAGACGCGGATCGTGTCGCCGATGCCCTCGGCGAGCAGCGCGCCGAAGGCCACCGCGGACTTCACCGTGCCCTGGAAGATCGGGCCGGCTTCGGTGACGCCGAGGTGCAGCGGGTAGTCACAGCGCTCGGCGAGCAGCCGGTAGGCGTTGACCATCACGACCGGGTCGTGGTGCTTGACCGAGATCTTGATGTCGCGAAAGCCGTGCTCCTCGAACAGCGAGCACTCCCACAGGGCGGACTCGACGAGCGCCTCGGGGGTGGCCTTGCCGTACTTGGCGAGCAGCCGCTTGTCGAGCGAGCCGGCGTTGACGCCGATCCGGATGGGAGTGCCGGCGGCGCCCGCCGCACGCGCGATCTCCGCCACCTTGTCGTCAAAGGCCTTGATGTTGCCCGGGTTGACACGCACGGCCGCGCACCCCGCGTCGATGGCGGCGAAGACGTACTTGGGCTGGAAGTGGATGTCGGCGATGACCGGGATCTGGGACTTGGTCGCGATGGCCGGCAACGCATCGGCGTCGTCCTGGCTCGGCACGGCAACGCGGACGATGTCGCAGCCGGCCGCGGTCAGCTCGGCGATCTGCTGCAGCGTGGCATTGATGTCGCTGGTCAGCGTGGTCGTCATCGACTGCACCGACACCCGGGAGGTTCCCCCCACCGGTACCCCGCCGACGTCGAGGGTGCGGCTCACCCGCCGCACCGCGAGGGGGCGCGGCGGAGCAACGGGCATACCGAGTCCGACGGGTGTCGTCACGATGCGGCTTCCTAGCGCAGGCGGATGGGGTTGACGATGTCGGCCGAGGCCAGGACGAGCGTCAGGACGGCGAAGATCGCCACCACAGCGTATGTCGCGGGCAGCAGCTTGTTGAGGTCCACGCGCTGCAGCTGGCCTCGGTAGCCGCGCATCCGGCGCAGCCTGTCACGGCCCTGCTCGAACGCGAGGATGGCGATGTGGCCGCCGTCGAGCGGCAGCAGCGGGAGCAGGTTGAAGACCCCGACGAACAGGTTGACGCTCGCGACGATCAGGAGCAGGTCGGCGATCCGCAGCGACAGGGGGTCGGAGGCGGCGAGGACGTCGCCGCTGACCCGGCTGATGCCGACGACGCCGGCGGCGCCTGTCGGATCACGGTTCGCGCTGAAGACGCCGGAGATCTTCTGCGGGAAGTGAGCGAGGGCGTCGGCGGTGCCGGTGACGAACTGCCCGATCACGCCGGGCGTGGCCCCCGCCGCGCCGAGCGCGCCGAGGTTCTCGACCGACAGCTTCGGGCCGACGCCCATCTTCGGCGTGGTCACGGTGCGGCTGGGGTCCTTCGGGTCGGGGCCGGCTGCCTCGACCAGCGTGACCTGCTTCGTGAGCACCTCGCTGCCCCGCTGCACCTGCACCTGCACCTGCCCCGCCCTGCCCCCGCGGATGAGGGCGCTGAGCTGGTCGAAGGTGCTGACCGGCTGGCCGGCGAACGACAGCACGCGGTCCCCATCCAACAACCCGGCCTGCCGCGCCGGCGTAGTCGCCCCCGGCTGGCACGGCTGGGTGAGGCACTGCCCGAGCTGGATGACCGGGTCGTTGCTGTGCACCTTCCCGCCGAGCCACAGGGACGCGAATACCAGGGCGATGGCGATGAGGAAGTGGGTGAACGAGCCGGCGGCGAGGACGACGGCCCGCTGGCCGGCGGGCTTGTTGTAGAAGGCGCGGGGTTCGTCGCCGGGCTCGATCTCCTCGAGCGGCGTCATCCCGATGATCTTGACGAAGCCACCGGCTGGCACCGCTTTGATGCCGTACTCGGTCTCGCCGCGGCGACGAGAGAACAGCGTCGGCCCGAAGCCGACGAAGAACTGGGTGACCTTCATCCCGAACCGTTTGGCGGTCAGGAAGTGGCCGCCCTCGTGGAGCATCACCGACACGAGCAGCGCGACGACGAACCCGACAACGCCTAGCGCCCTCATGCCACCTCGATCAGCGAGCGGGCCAAGCTTCGTGCCTCACCCTCCACGTCCAACACATCGGCGGCGCTGCGCAGTTCCCGATCACCCATCCGCTCGACTGTGTGCGCGACCACGTCGACGATGCGCAGGAAGGGCAGGCGGCCGCCGAGGAAGGCGGCGACTGCCTCCTCGTTGGCGGCGTTGAAGGCGGCCGGGGCGCCGCCCCCGCGCCGGCCGGCCTCCTTGGCCAACCCGACGGCGGGGAAGGCTGCCTCGTCCAGCGGCTCGAAGCTCAGCGACAGGGCGCGGCTCCAGTCCATCGCCGGCTGGGCCTGCGGCACGCGCTCGGGCCAGCCGAGGGCGAGCGCGATCGGCAGGCGCATGTCGGGCGGGCTGACCTGCGCCAGCGTGGAGCCGTCTGCGAACTCGACCATCGAGTGGACGAGGGACTGCGGGTGCACGACGACGTCGATGGCGTCGTAGGGCACACCGAACAGCAGATGCGCCTCGATGACCTCGAGCCCCTTGTTGACGAGCGTGGCCGAGTTGACTGTGACGACCGGGCCCATCGACCAGGTGGGATGGTCGAGCGCCTGCTGCGGCGTCACGCGGGCAAGCTCCGCGCGTGCCCGGCCGCGGAACGGGCCACCGCTCGCTGTCAGCAGCAGTCGCCGGACCTCCTCGCGGCGCCCACCCCGCAGGCACTGGGCGAGCGCGGAATGCTCGGAGTCGACCGGCACGACGCGGTCGAGGTGGGGCAGCACGAGGGGACCGCCGGCGACGAGCGACTCCTTGTTGGCGAGCGCGACGGTGCTGCCCGCCTCGAGCGCGGCCAGGGTGGGGCCGAGCCCGATGGAGCCGGTGATGCCGTTGAGCACGACGTCGCAGGGGGTGCGGGCGACAGCGTCGATGGCAGCCGCGCCGCCGGAGACGTCCGGAGCGGCGGCCGCCCCGTAGACGGCACGCAGGGCCTCGCGCACCGCGGGCACCCGCGCAGCGTCGGCGACGGCGACGCGCTCCACAGCCAGCTCGCGGGCTTGCTCGGCCACCAGCTCCGGGCGCCCACCCCCCGCGGCGAGCGCGACGACGCGGAAGCGCTCCGGCCGGCAGCGGACCACGTCGATGGCCTGGGTCCCGATCGAGCCGGTGGAGCCGAGCAGGACGACGTCGCGCCGGGCAGTCGCGGCCGTCATCCGGCGTGGCCGGACAGGATGTCGACGACCAGGGCGTCCGTGTCGAGCGTCGTGCTCGTCCGGCCCAGCCCGGGCACCGGGTCGCGGCCTGGTCGGGACGGCCAGGTGTGGCCGCCGCCCTCGACCGTATAGAGCCGCACGTCGCAGCCGTCCCACCGCTGTGCGGCGACATCGACACCGACGCGGTAGCTGCGGCTCGAGCCGCAGCCGGCTGACCTCGCCCAGGCCGCCACGCGGGCCGGTGCCGGCTGGGCCTCGGTGCCGGTGAACGCTCCGCCCCGGCTGCCACCCCCACCGCCGTAGGGGACGAACGGGTCGGCGGTGCCGTGCACCTCGGTCAGCGGCGGCCAGGACGAGCAGCCGCGGGGGGTGATGCTCGGGGCCACGCCGACGACGGCACGGGCGATGCCGGTGCAGGCGACGAGGTTGGCCATGTCCGCGCCGTCGGACCATCCGGTCGCGCCCACGCCCGACACCCGGCCGCAGAGTCGGCTGCGCACGTCGGCGACGACGGCCCGGGAGGCGGCCAGGTCGTCGCGAAGGGCGGCCGACCGGGGAAAGTTCCACTGCCCGCCGGCCCCCTGCAGGGTGGCGACAACGGCGCCGTGCCCTGCTGCGTAGGCGCCGAGTCCGGTGTAGGCCTCCTGCGCCGCCGCGGACTGCTGGTATCCGTGGTAGCTCAGCACGAGCGGCAGGGGCCGGGCACTCGTCACCGCGCCAGTCGGTACCGAGAGCAGGTAGGTCACGCCGCTGGTCGTGTAGGAGCCGGACTGCGCCGTGGCGCAGGCCGCTGAGGCCGGGGCGGCAGCAGGTTTCGCCGATCCCCTGGTACCGGGGTGTGCGGGCGCAGCCGGACGGACCCCGGTAGGCGGCCGAGCCGCCGACGATGATGAGGCAGCCGACGCAACCGGTGCGGCCGCCCCCGAGCGAGCAGCGGTCGGGTCATCGGGCGCGGCGCTGCTACCGCATCCCGCCAGAGCCCCCAGCAGGGCGAGCACGGCGGGCACGGCGAGCACGGCTCCCGCCGACTGCGCAGCCGGCGAGCCCACCAGGTGCATCTCAGCCCACCGCAGCCAGCTGCCCGCAGGCACCAGCGATCTCCCTGCCGCGGGTGTCGCGCACGGTCGTCGGCACGCCCGCTGCCCGCAGCCGGTGGACGAACTCGCGCTGGCCCTGGGGTGCGCTCGCCTGCCACGACGTGCCGGGGGTCGGGTTCAGCGGGATGAGGTTGACGTGCACCAGCCGTCCGCGCACGAGACGAGCCAGCCGATCGGCCCGCTCCGGCTGGTCGTTGACCCCGTCGATCAGCGCGTACTCGATCGACAGCCGGCGCCCCGTGCTCTCGGCGTAGCCGAACGCGGCTCGCAGCACCTGCTTGACCGGCCAGCGCTGGTTGACCGGGACCAGGGTGTCGCGCAGCTCGTCGTCGGGTGCATGCAGGCTCAGGGCCAGCCGTACCGACAGGCCTTCGGCGCCTAGCTTGGCGATGGCCGGCACCAGCCCGACGGTCGACACCGTGACGGTGCGCTGCGGCAACCCGAGGCCGTGCGGTGCGGGGTCGGTGAGACGCCGCACGGCGGCGACGACGGCGCGGTAGTTGGCGAGCGGCTCGCCCATCCCCATGAAGACCACGTTGCTGACGTGGCCCGTCGGCGCAGCGTCGGCCGTGTACCCAGCGTCAGCCGTGCCCGCAGCGTCGGCCGTGTACCCAGCGTCCCCCGCATCCGGTGGCAGCTCTCCGGAGGCGAGGACCCGCTGGGCCGCGACGACCTGCTCGACGATCTCGCCGGTCGACAGGTTGCGCTGCAGGCCGCCCTGCCCCGTGGCGCAGAAGGGGCAGCCCATCCCGCATCCGGCCTGGCTCGACACGCAGACCGTGGTGCGGCCGGGGTAGCGCATCAGCACCGACTCGACGAGCACGCCGTCATGACCGCGCCAGAGCGTCTTGCGGGTCTCGCCGGCGTCACAGGTGACCGTGCGGACAGGTGCCAGCAGGTCCGGGAGCAGGTCGGCGGCCAGCCGCTCCCGGGTGGCGCCGGGCAGGTCGGTCATCGCCGCCGCATCGCTGGTCAGGCGGGTGAAGTAGTGCCGTGAGAGCTGCTCTGCCCGGAAGGGCTGCTCGCCGAGTGCGGCGACGGCGGCGCGGCGCTCAGCCGGGTCGAGGTCGGCCAGGTGGCGCGGCGGCTTGCTGCCTGCCGCCAGCGGCAGCGACGGGCGCCAACCCCGCGTGGCAGGGCGAGCCGGGTCCGACCTGTCGGCGGAGCTCGTCGCGGTCGGCACCCTCCCATCGTCTCACGCGGAGGCCGGGCAGCAGAGCTGCGTGCGACCCGTCGGGGATCACGGCAGGGGCGCCCAGGCGGTGATGAGGAACCAGGCCACCGGCGCCGTTACCAGCAGGCTGTCGAGCCGGTCCATCGCTCCGCCGTGGCCGGGCAGCAGGTTGCCCATGTCCTTGATGTCGAGATCCCGCTTGATCATTGACTCGCCGAGGTCCCCGAGCGTCGCCGAGGCGGTGACGGCGAGCCCGAACAGCACGCCCAGGACCACGGGTCGGTGCAGCAGGAAGGCGAAGAACATCGCACCGGCAACCATGCACGTCAGGGCGGCTCCGGCTGAGCCCTCCCACGACTTGCCCGGGCTGATCGTGGGTGCCAGCTTGTGCCGGCCGCCCGACAGCACCCCGGCGGCATAGCCACCGATGTCGGCGCCGGCGCAGGTCGCGATAAACGTCACCACCCGCCGAGGGCCGTCCGAAGGCTGGGAGAGCAACGCGGCGAAACCAGCCAGGAAGCCCACGTAGACGAGGGTGAACCCGATCGCGGCGACGTCTGGCAACACCGGGCTGCGGTCCTCGACGACCCGCCATGCCGTCACCAGTACTGCGGCGAGCGCCGTACCGGTCGCGAGCCCCTCGGTCCCGTCGAGGTAGGCGGCAAGGGGCAGCAGGGCGGCCACCACCGCCAGCGGCACGCGGGGGACCTGCCAGCCGCCGCCGCGCAAGGCCCCGGCGAGCTCGTAGGTCCCGATCGCGACGGCGGTGCAGATGAGCCCGACCCAGAGCAGCCGGACCGTGAACAGGGTCGCGAAAATCAGCCCCGAGAGCATGCAGCCAACGGCGATGGCGGCCGGCAGGTCGCGGCCGGCCCGGCTCGGGCGGACGGCAACGGGTTCGTCGGCGGTGCTCACGCGGGGCGCCTCAGACCTCGAGGAGCTCGGACTCCTTGTGCTTGAGCAGCTCGTCGACCTGCCCCACGTACTTCACCGTGGTGGCCTCGAGCTCCTTCTCGGCTCGGCGGACGTCATCCTCGCCAGCCTCGCCATCCTTGTTGATCTTGTCCAGCGCCTCCATCGCGCGGCGGCGGATGCTGCGAATGCTCACCCGCGCATCCTCACCCTTGCCACGGGCGACCTTGGCGAGGTCGCGACGCCGCTGCTCGGACAGCTCGGGGAACACGCAGCGGATGATGCTGCCGTCGTTGGTGGGGTTGACGCCGAGGTCGCTGTCGCGGATCGCCTTCTCCACCGCCGGGAGGCTGCCCTTGTCGTACGGCGACACGATGACCATGCGCGGTTCCGGCACGCTGAAGGATGCGAGCTGGTTGACCGGCGTCATGGTGCCGTAGTAGTCGACCGTGATCTTGCCGAACATGGCAGGGGTGGCGCGCCCCGTGCGGATCGAGGCGAAGTCGTCCTTGGCGACGCCGACGGCCTTCTCCATCTTCTCCTCGGCCTCGAAGAGCGTCTCGTCGATCATCGCGGGGCCTCCGTGCTGTCCTGCTTCGAGATGGCGTGGAGCACCGGCGCTGGGGTGGAGCCGGGTGTGGCTGACGGCATCCTCTCAGGCAGGCAGGCCGGCGTCACCGGCTGCTGCCGTGCCGTGCTGTGTCGGCTGCTGCTGTGTTGCCTGCTGCTGTGTTGCCTGCTGCCGCCTCGGCGGCCTCGGCATCGGCTGCCTCGCCGGTCGGCGGCTCGTCGTCCATCGTCACGGTCGTGCCAATCGTCTCGCCACGCGCTGCCAACCGGATGTTGCCGTCGCGCAGCAGGTCGAACACGACGATGGGCAGCTTGTTGTCCATGCAGAGGCTGATCGCAGTGGCGTCCATGACCTTCAGGCCCCGCAGCAGCACCGTGTTGTAGGACAGGCGGTCGAAGCGCTTGGCATCGGGATTCTTCACCGGGTCGGAGTCGTAGACGCCGTCGACCTTGGTCGCCTTCAGGACGGCCTGCGCCTTGATCTCGAGCGCCCGCTGGGCCGCAGTCGTGTCGGTGGAGAAGAACGGTGCCCCCAGCCCCGCGCCGAAGATCACTACTCGCCCTTTCTCGAGGTGGCGGATGGCTCGCAGCGGCAAGTAGGGCTCGGCGACCTGGCCCATCGAAATTGCTGTCTGCACGCGCGTCGTCACGCCTTCACGCTCGAGGAAGTCCTGCAGCGCCAGACAGTTGATTACGGTGCCGAGCATCCCCATGTAGTCCGCGCGGCCCCGGTCCATCCCGCGGCTGGCGAGGGCCTCGCCGCGGAACATGTTGCCCCCGCCGACCACGACCGCGACCTGCATGCCCGTGCGTACGACATCAGCGATCTGGCGGGCGATCGCGGCGACGATGCCCGGATCGATACCGAGCGGCTCACCGCCCGCGAACGCCTCCCCCGACAGCTTCAGCAGCACCCGTGACCAATGACGGGGCTCCCGGTCTTGCTCGGCGGTCACGGCTCTCCCTGGTCGTCGGGGCGGCTGGCCGGTCAGGGCCGACCGGTCAGGACTGGCCTACCTCGAAGCGGATGAAAGCCGTGACCGTGACACCCGCGGCGTCGAGGACGGCCTGCACCGTCTTCTTCGAGTCCTGGACGTGTGACTGCTCAAGCAGCACCACATCCTTGAAGAAGCCGTTGACCCGCCCCTCGACGATCTTGGTGATGGCCTGCTCGGGCTTGCCCTGCTCGCGCGCAGTGGCCTCCGCGATCTCGCGCTCCTTGGCCACGATGTCGGCCGGTACCTCGCCTCGGCGCACGTAATGCGCGCGCAGCGCCGACACCTGCATGGCTACCCCGCGAGCTGCAGTCAGGTCGTCGCCCTCGAAGGCGACAATGACCCCGATCTGGGGCGGCAGGTCGCTGGCCCGGCGGTGCAGGTAGGTGGCGACCTGGCCGTCCAGCACCGCGTAGCGACGCAGCTCGATCTTCTCGCCGATCACCGCGTTGAGCGACTCGATGTTCTTCGCGACGGTCCCGCCGTCAGCCAGGGTCTCGGCGAGCAGGTCGTCACGCGTGGCCGGACGCGCCATGGCGGCGTGCGCCACGATGTCGGTCGCCAGCTGCTGGAACTGCTCGTTCTTGGCGACGAAGTCGGTCTCGCACGCCAGCTCGATCATCGCGCCCTCGGCAGCCGCGACCAAGCCGTTGGTGACGCTGCGCTCGGCCGAGCGGCGCCCAGCCTTGTCCGCGCCCTTGATCCGAAGCGCTTCGATGGCGGCCGACTCGTCACCGTCAGCTGCGACGAGCGCCTTCTTGACGTCGCTCATGCCCGCGCCCGTGATCTCACGGACCTTCTTGATCAGTGCGGCAGTGACCTCTGCCATGTGATGAAGCCTCCTCGGGTGGGTGTCGCAGGGGCGCGCCACCCGGTTACGTGGGACGTGACCGGGTGGCGCCCTCGCCTACGGGGTGGTGCTGGACGGCGCCTCGGCGGATGGCTCGTCCGCCACCGGGGCCGTGCTGGGCGCGACGGCGTCGACCGCCGGGGTCTCGGCGGCCCCGACTCCCTCGATGTCGTCGACCGTGGGGTCGGCGGCAGCCGGCAGGGCGTCGACCGGGTTCTCGACAGCGTCGACCGGTGCGACTGCCGCAGCAGGCGCAGCTACCTCCGGTGCGGCGGTGTCGCCGGGCACGGTGTCGCCAGGCACGGTGTCGCCAGGCATGGTGTCGACCGGCGCGGCCGTGTCGACCGGCGCGGCAGCATCTACGGGCGCGGCAGGCGCCTCGGCGGTCGCGGCCGGCTGGCCGGCCATCAGCTCGCGCTCCCAGTCGGTCAGCGGCTCGCCGCCGCCGATCTCGGGCCGGTCGCCGCCGGTGGCCGTGGCCCGCGCCATGAGCCCCTCGGCCACAGCATCGGCAATGACCCGCGTCAGCACGGCGGCACTGCGGATCGCGTCGTCGTTGCCGGGGACCTTGTAGTCGACCTCGTCGGGGTCGCAGTTGGAGTCAAGGATCGCCACGACCGGGATGCCGAGCTTGCGGGCCTCGCCGACGGCGATGTGCTCCTTCTTCGTGTCGACGACCCAGATCGCGCTCGGGGTCCGGGTCATGTCGCGGATGCCGCCGAGGGTGCGCTCGAGCTTGGCCTTCTCGCGGGACAGGACCAGGTTCTCCTTCTTGGTCCGCACCGCGTCGCCGCCGCCCGTCGCCTCCATCTCCTCCAGCTCCTTGAGCCGCTGGAGGCGCTTGTAGACGGTGGAGAAGTTGGTCAGCATGCCGCCGAGCCAGCGCTCCTTGACGTAAGGCATGCCGACGCGGGTGGCCTGCTCCTCGATGGCCTCCTGCGCCTGCTTCTTCGTCCCGACGAACATGATCGTGCCGCCGTGGGCGACAGTCTCCTTGACGAAGTCGTACGCCTGGTCGATGTACTCCAGGGTCTGGCGCAAGTCGATGATGTAGATGCCGTTGCGCTCGGTGAACAGGTAGCGCTTCATCTTCGGGTTCCAGCGCTTTGTCTGGTGCCCGAAGTGGACGCCGGCCTCGAGCAGCTGGCGCATGGTGACAACAGCCACGCCGCTGACCTCCCGGTCTCGGTTCTGTGTCTCGGACCGGCCGGCCCGAGACCCTGACGCCCGACGGACTGCTGCCCCGCGAGCGGGGACCGAAGCAGCCGACCCGGCCAATAGGGCCGGACGAGGGCGTGCGAAGTCGACCCACTGAAAGCGGGTCGTGCGCCTCAGTGTACGTGCGCCGGCGGAGCCGGCTCCCCTGTCGAATGCGAGGCCGCCGGCAGCTGTGGATGAAGCGCCTTCATCCACAGCCCTGTCGCGGCGGCCCTCGCGGGCGGGGCCGGCTGGGCAGGGTCGGAGCCGTGCTCGTCGCTCTGATCGTCCCGGTGCGCCACCGCCTGGTTCTGGTGGCCGGTGCCCTCGCGCTGGGCCTCATTCTGCTCGCACCGCCGGCCGCAGCACTGCCTACGCCTGCCGCGGTGCAGCTCCCACGTTCCGACCAGACGACCGTGCGCCCGGTCGGGCGGTGGCAGGCTCCCCTGCCCGGCTCGCTCCGGGTGCGGCGCAGCTTCCAGCCGCCCCTCGCCCGGTATGGCCGCGGTCACCGCGGGTCGACCTCGGAGCGGCCCCGGGTGATGCCGTGCTGTCGGCCGGCGACGGCGTCGTGAGCTGGGCTGGCGTCATCGCCGGGCGTGGCGTCGTCGTCGTCCGGTCGGGGCGCCTGCGCACGACCTACGAGCCGGTCGAGGCGGGGGTGCACCGGGGCCAGTCCATCCGGCGCGGCCAGCCCCTCGGGACGCTCGCGGCGGGGCATCCGGGGTGCACGGCTCCCGCGTGCCTGCACTGGGGTCTGCTGGCCGGCGAGCGCTACCTCGACCCGCTGTCGCTGCTGCGACCCCGGGTGGTGCGGCTCGTGCCACCGGGCGGCCGACCCGCAGCACCGCCGGCGGGCAGCAGCGACACCTCGCTTCCCACGCCGGCGCCTGCCGCCGTCGGACTGGGGAGCGGATCGAGACACGCTTCCTCGGGCTACCTAGTGCCAATGGGAGTGACCGGAGCCGCCGTTGCGGGGCTGGCCGGGGTCAGCGCTCGGGTGTGGCGGCGGCGCTCCCCTGCCGGCGGGCCTCGGCCTCCGCCCAGGCGTCGGCAATGTCCGCCACGTACTCAGCGGACCCGGCGATGTCACGCAGCAGGTCCTCCTGGCGACGGGCGCTGACGCGCGAGTGCTCGAGGTGCGGGCGCAACGCGACGCGGACTGCGAGCAGGACCACCAGGAAGACCAGCCCTGTCAGCGCGGCCAGGCCGAGCGCATAGAGCGGGATGGTCTGCCAGAGCGGCGCGTCTCCCATGCCCCGATTCAACCCGTCCGTGGGCCGGGCGTCACAGCAGGGCCAGCTCCCGGTGCGCCGCGTAGAGCGCGTAGCCGTAGCTCAGCGACTTCGCTGAGGCGTGCCGCCGGGTCCACAGCTCCACCAGCTCACGCGGCAGCTCGATGCGAAGGATGTCCTGCAGCTCGGCTGCCGACTGGCACTTCCAGGCTGCGCGGACGACGCTCCGCTGGCCCCCATGCTCGACCCACCAGCGGGTCGTAGTCGCGTGGTCGCCCTGCGCGGCGGCCCAGGGCGAGCGGCCGACCAGGCCGGCGAACTGCCCCCACGTCAGGTCGTTGTCGACGACGACGAGAGTCCCCCCGGGCCGCAATACCCGCATCACCTCGGCCAGGCCGGCCTCGACGCCCGGCGGGAAGAAGTAGACGAAGCGTGCGTGAACCACGTCGACAGTGGCATCCGGGAGCGGGATGTGCTCGGCGCTGCCGGCCAGCACCTCGATCCCGGGAACGCCGGCTACTCGTTCAGCGGCGAGGGAGCGCAGGCGCGGCTCGGGCTCGACGCCAATTGTCCGCTCGGCCTGCCGGCGGTAGTGCGGGAGCCAGAACCCGGTGCCGCAGCCGAGGTCGAGCACGGTCCGTCCCGCCCAGTCCGCCCGCTTTCGCATGGCGGCCCAGAGCCGCCCGTCGGCGAGGATCGCCTCGTTCTCGCGCTCGTAGACCTCCGGCCGGTCGGTGATGTTGGGCGACCGGACGTAGTCAGGGAACGGGCTCGCGGCGGTGCTCATGACTGATCGCCGGCTTCGCCGCATCGGTCCAGCATCCCCGCCCCGTAGCGGGGGCCATCCGGCTACTTGGCGGTGAGGCTCGCGTCGTCGACGACGAAGGAGGTCTGCAGGGAGCCGTCCTCGGTGCCGGTGAGGCGCAGGGTGACTGACTGCCCCTTGTACCCGGTGACGTCGAAGGTCCGCTGCGCGTAGCCGGAGGCCTTGTTCAGGTTGGAGTAGGTGGCCAGGGTGGTGAGGAGGGTGCCGCTACTGTTGACCAGCTGGACCGAGAGCTTGTCGTAGGCCGCGCTCGTCGTCGTTTCGGCGCTGTCGATGTGCAGATAGAAGGACAGGGTGGCGCTCGTCGCCGAGGCGGGGATCGTCACCGTCTGCTTGAGCGTGTCGGTGTGGCTCGTGCCGTAGCCGTTGAGCCAGGCCTTCCAGGAGCCGCTGTGCGCGGGCTCACCGTTGCTGTTGTCGACGACGCCGGTACTCGCCACCCACGGGGCGGTGCCGGTCTCGAAGCCGGGGTTGCCCAGCAGCTGCTGCGATGTCGTGGGCGGGGGCGTCGGCGTCGCGGTGCCGGCGGTGAAGGCGGTGAAGGCGCTTACCCCATGCGGGGTGCCGAGGCCGGTCGGTCCGTCATACCCGGTGACCGCCGTGCACAAGTAGCTGCCGCAGGAGCCATTGGTGCCCGAGGTGACGTCGTTGAGGCCGGTCGGAGTGGCGTAGGGGAACGATGCCGGGCTGCTCGTGGCGGCGGCGGCGGGCGTCGGCGCGAGGGCGAACGTCGCGGCAACGAGGGGGGCAGCCGCGCTGGTGCCGCCGAACACCTGCCAGCCGACGTTGGTGCCGCTCGCGGTGCTGTCGTACACGGCAACGCCGGTATTGGGGTCGGCGACCGCTGATACGTCGGCGACCGTGCGCCGGCTGCAGCCGCTGTCCCTCTGCCAGGTGGGCTTGGGGTCGTAGGCGGAGCAGCCGCTGCCCGCGCCGCTCCAAGCCGTCTCGTTGTACGTGGTGCCGGACGAGCTGGTAGCGACGTTCAGGGATGTGCCGCCGACGGCGGTGACGTACTGCGAGGCCGCCGGGTACTCGACGCCGTACCCGCTGTCGCCGGAGCTGGCGGTGATAGCAACCCCGGGGTGCTTGTAGTAGCTCGTGTCGTAGGTGGTGTCGCTGGATGACTCCGAGCCGCCGTAGCTGTTGGAGATCGCGTTGGCACCGAGCCCGGCGGCGGTGTTGACGGCGGTGCCGAGGTCGGTGAGCGAGGACGAGTTAGCCTCGACCAGCAGGATCTTGCAGTTGGGGCAGGCCGCCGTGACCATGTCGAGGTCGAGGGCGATCTCCTGGCCCCAGGAGGCGTTGGCTGCCGGAAGTGTCGTGCCACCCGACTGGTTGACCTTCGTGAAGCAGCCGGTGCAGGAAGAGCTCAGCCCGTACTGGGCCCGGTAGGCGTTGAGGTCGTTCGCCGCCGTCGGCAGGTCGTAGGCATCGACGATGGCGACTGTCTTGCCCAAGCCGGCCGTCGCCGACGGCAGCTGGTAGGCCTTTTGCAGGTCCGCGGGGCCGTAGCCCTGGGGCGGGGTGGCAGTGGTCGCCAGCGGCGTGACCGCATCCAGGTCGACTATCGCGTGGCAGGAGGCATGGTGGGCGGACGGGGCGGCGCACACCTTGGCGTGCCGGTGCCCGCGCAGGGAGGCAATGGCCGCCCCGGCACCGGCCCGAGCCGGGCGCTGGACGCCTGCAGCGGACGCCGGCAGCGCGGGAAGCAGCCCGGCTGCCCCGACGGCGAAGGTCACGACGACGGCCCGGAGGCGCACAAGGACTCCCTGAGATTCAGAGCGAGATTTGCCTGCGGCAACGCGCAGCGGCTGCTAGCAGAGTAGCCGTTTCGTCCCCGTTTGAGAACCCCTGCAGCCCAGTTCACGCTGCGTCGTCGGGGCTGCTGGAGCCGCCGTCATGACCGCCGGCGAGAAGCTGGAGCAGCGGGTAACACAGCGCTCGGACTCCTACATCCCGGCACGAAACGCTTGCCCACCCTGCTGGGCAAGCCTCTACGCAGGACGCTCGGCCGCTCGTCAACCACGTCTCCACTACGGGACAGCCGCCACCGTCGGCGCCCTGCGCCGTCTCTGGGCGCAGATCGGGCTGCGCAGGCCCCTGCTGGTCGCTCGCCCACGCCGTCGTGCGACTGTCCACCGACCAGAGGCTGGAGAACGCCATCGGGGTGGGAGCCCCGCCACGCGGCTGGCCCCGGCAGGAGCTCGTCATCGACCTGCCGAACAAGGGCATCTACGCGCTGACGGCCGGGCTGGTCGCAGACCGGCTCGTCGCCGAGCAGCCACGGCCACCGGCGAAGCAGCTACAGCCGCGGCGGCAGGCCGAACCGGGCGAACAGCGCGGTGTCGAGGAAGTGGTGGACGTGCGCGACCCGTCCGCCTGACAGCTCGAGCACCTGGATGGACCACGGGGCGTGCCCGCCGTCCGGGTCGGCACGGTACTGCGCGAAGGCCGGCGATCCGTTGGCGGCGATCGGGATGAGCCGCGAGCCCTTGCAGCCGATGCCATAGCCCAGGTACCACGCCCGCAGGTCCTCGCGCCCGCTGTGCCACATCGCGAACGGCGGCATGGAGATGCTCGCGTCCTCGTGCAGGAGGGTGACCAGCCCGCTGATGTCATAGGCCTCGAAGGCGGCGACGTAGCGCGACAGCAGCAGCCGGTCGGCCTCGCTCAGCGGCTCCTCGCACGGCTTGGACAGGTCGAGCTGGCCAGTCGTCGCCCGCGCGCGCTGCAGGGCGCTGTTGACGGAGGCGACAGTCGTGTCGAGCAGCTCGGCAACCTCCGCGGCCTGCCAGCACAGCACGTCGCGAAGGATCAGGACGGCCCGCTGCCGGGCCGGCAGGCGCTGCAGCGCAGCGATGAAGGCCAGCCGGATGCTGTCCTGCACGACCGCCCGCTGCGCGGGGTCGCCCTCGAGTGGGACGACGTCGCCGTCTGGTACGGGCTCGACCCAGGTGGCCTCGGGCAGGACCTCGCCCGGAGGCGTGGTCGCGGGGACCGGCGAGGACAGGTCCATCGGCAGCGCACGGCGCTTGCCCCCGCGCAGTGCGTCGAGGCAGACGTTTGTCGCGATGCGGTACAGCCAGGACCGCATCGACGAGCGGCGCTCGAAGCGGTCGAGGCCCTGCCATGCCTTGACGAGCGTCTCCTGCACGGCGTCGTCGGCATCGAACGTCGACCCGAGCATCCGGTAGCAGTAGCCCCGGAGCTCGGTCCGGTGGAGCTCGAGCTCCTCGATGTCGATGCCGCTGACGGCGAGCTGGCTCATGCGCACCCGGCCCTGCTTCGGCCACGCTCCCGGCTGGAGGCGACACCTGAGCGAGCCTGGCACAGGATGCTCGTCCGGGGCTAGTCCGGCTGGCCGACGGGCTGTCCGCGTCGGAAAGGGCGGGCGTTGGGCGCCGGTCAGTCGCGCTGGTCGGCCAGCTTCGCGCGTAGCTGCAGGACCGCCTTGGTGTGCATCTGGCAGATGCGGCTCTCGGTCACGCCGAGGACCTGACCGATCTCGGCCAGCGTGAGTCCCTCGTAGTAGTAGAGGGTGACGACGATCTTCTCGCGCTCGGGCAACAGATTGATGGCACGGGCCAGCAAGTGCTTGGTCTCCTGGCTCTCGAACGCGCGCACCGGGTCCTCGACCCTGGTGTCCTCGAGGGTGTCGACCAGGCTGACCTTGTCGCCCTTCTCGCCGTTGACGCTGAGCAGCTCGTCCAGGGCCACGACATTGACGAACGAGACCTGGCCGAAGATGGCGTGCAGGTCCTCGAGGCCGATGCCGAGCTCGGCTGCCACTTCGGGCTCGGTCGGGGTGCGGTGCAGCTTGGCCTCGAGCGAGGCGTAAGCGCGCTCGACCTCGCGCGCCTTGCTGCGGATGGAGCGTGGGATCCAGTCGATCGAGCGCAGCTCGTCGATAATGGCGCCCTTGATGCGGCTGATCGCGTAGGTCTCGAACTTGATTGCCCGGCCTGGGTCGAACTTCTCGATCGCGTCGATCAGCCCGAAGATGCCGTAGGAGACCAGATCGGCCTGCTCGATGTTCTGTGGCAGGCCCACGCCGACGCGGCCGGCCACGTACTTGACCAGCGGCGCGTAGTGCAGGATCAGCCGCTCGCGGACTTGCAGGTCGCCGCCGGCCTTGAACTCGCTCCACAACTCGTTCACCTGGACGTCACGAGCCGCCTTGGCCTCCTTGGCGTCCTTGTCTTTAGCGTCCTTGCTGTCCGTGGCGTCCTGGCCATCGGTGCTCCGCTTTTCAGCACCGTTCTCCTGCGAGCCCCGCTGGGCGAAGCCGGTCGCCGCGGAGTTTGCCACTGCTCCCGTCACCGCGACTCCCTCCGCTTCATGCCCGTGGATGTGCTTGCCGGTAAGCCGCACCCAAGCGCTCCGCCGTCACATGGGTGTAGATCTGAGTTGTCGCAAGCGTCGCGTGGCCCAGAAACTCCTGGATGCTTCTCAAGTCGGCACCCCCTTCCAGCATGTGAGTCGCCGCGGCATGCCGGATGCCGTGCGGACCGATCGGTGGTGTCCCGCCGGTCGTCTGGAGTGCCTGGTGCACTATCGACCGCGCGGCCCGAGGATCGAGCCGCCCGCCGCGTGCCCCGAGCAGCAGGGCGCCGGCGCTCGCCGGTCCGGCGAGTAGCGCCCGTCCCTCCGTGAGCCACCGGTGCAGCGCCCGCTCGGCCTGCCCACCAAAGGGCACGCGCCGCTCCCGATCGCCCTTGCCGACGACGCGCAGCAGCCGGCGCGCGTCGTCGACGTCGTCGACGTCGAGCCCGCACAGCTCGGCCACGCGCACACCGGAGGCGTACAGCAGCTCCAGCACGAGCGCGTCGCGCAGCTGCAGCGCGCGATGCCGGGCGGCGACGGGCTCCTCACCCGGCTCCGGCGCCGGGGTGGTGCTCGCGTACTCGTCCAGCACCGCGGCAAGGTGGGCACGGCTCGGCAGCCGCGGCAATGTCCGTGCCTGGCGTGGGGACTGCAAGCGGGCAGCGACATCCTCGGCCAGGAGCCCGCGGCGTGCGGCGAAGGTACTGAAGCTGCGTGCGGCCGAGGCGCGGCGCGCCAAGGTGGTGGCCGCGAGCCCGCTGCTGCGCATCCGCGCCAGCCAGCTGCGCAGCACACCGAGGTCGAGCTGCTCGAGACGATGGCGCTGCATCCGACAGGCGTGCTCCTGGAGGTCGGCGAGGTCGGTGAGGTACGCGCGCACGGTCGCCGGTGACCGGCCGAGCTCGTGCTCCAGGTGAGTGCGGAAGGCGGCCACGGCCGGCGTCCAGCCATCGTCGGGCGCCGGACCAGCGGGCAGCGGCGCCGCTGCAGCCCGGCTCATGATCGAAGATCACTCAGTGGCGCCCTGCCCGTCAAGGGGGCGCGCTGTCGGGCGGCGGCCAAGGCTCGTGATGCGCCAGCCGTCGGCCCGGCACTCGACCAGCCCGTTCGCGAGGAGCGGCTCCAGCAGGCACAGCACCTCATCGACCGGCAGGTCCAGGCGGTCGGCGAGGGTCCCGGTCGACATCGGCGAGCGCGCGGGCAGCGCGTCAAGCACCCGCTCCACCAGGCTCGTGATGCCGTCACGTGGCTGCGCCGGGGTGAGCGGTAGGGGGGCGAGCTCCCCTATCGGGCCGGCCGCTTCGACGACCTCGGCGGTCGAGGTGACCAGAGTGGCCTCTGGCCATTGCCGCAGCAGCAGGTGACAGCCGGGCGACAGCCCGCTCGTCACCGGACCGGGCACCCCCATCACCGCCCGGCCAAGACGGCGAGCATGACGGGCGGTGCTGAGCGCGCCGCTGCGGACGCCGGCCTCGACGACGACTGTCCCGCTCGACAGCGCGGCGATCAGCCGGTTGCGCACGAGAAACCGGCGGCGCAGCGGAAGGCCATCAGGTGGTGCCTCGCTGACGACGAGCCCCTCAGCCCCAATCCGCTCGAGCAGCGCCGCGTGGGTGCGGGGGTAGGGGACGTCGGTGCCGCCGGCCAGCACGGCCACTGTCGGTCCGCCGCCGACCAGGCTGCCCCGGTGGGCTGCCCCGTCGATGCCGAGGGCGGCGCCCGACACGACGCTCCAGCCCGCCTCGGCCAGCCCCAGGCCGAGCTCGCCGGCCACGTGCAGCCCATAGGCGCTGGCTGCGCGGGAGCCGACGACCGCCGCGGCTCGCTCGATGACGGCCGACAGGCTGCCGGGGCCACGAACCCACAGCCCGAGCGGGGCGGCAAGGGCGTCGATGCCCGCGGTGCGGTCGAGGTCGCTCAGCCTCGGCGGCCACTCCTCGTCGCCAGGGCAGACCAGCCGGCCCCCCGGCCGGCCTGCTCAGCCAGAACGGCGGCGGGGTCGACCGGCGGCGTGGCGGGTGCCCACCCGCGACGGGCCCGCTCCCAGCACTCGACGGCTCCCTGCGTGCGAACAGCCCGGGCCGTCGTCGCATCCCCCGGTTCGCCGGTCAGCAGCAGCCCGGCCCTCGCCAGCCGCTCCTCGGGGGCGCAGCCGCTCACTGCTGCACCGGGAGGCGCAGGCGCAACGCGGTGGCCACGTGGGACGCACTGGGGCTCGAGCGCCCCGTGAGGTCGGCAAGCGTCCACGCCATCCGCAGCACGCGGTCGACGCCGCGTGCGGTGAGCTGGCCGGCCTCGAACGCACGGTCGGCCTCGCGCACGTCGCGTGCGGGCAGCGGCCAGCAGCGCCGCAGCTCCGGGCCGGGGACGTCGGCGTTGCGGGTCCAGGGGGTGCCTGCCAGCCGCCGCCGCGCAGCCGTGCGGGCCCGGCCCACCCGCTCGGCCACCCGGGCGGTCGGCTCGACGTGGACGAGGTCGTCACGCAGCTCGGCTCGCGACACCCGGTTGACCGGGAGCCGCACGTCGACCCGGTCGAGCAGCGGCCCGGACATCCGGTGCAGGTAACGCTGCCGAGCCGCCGGGGGGCAGGTGCACTGCGAGTGCGTGCGCGTCGTGGCATGACCGCAGGGGCAGGGGTTGGCGGCCAGCACCATCGTGAACCGGGCGGGGAAGCGGGCGACGCCTGCCGCTCGCGCCACCTCGACGACACCGCTCTCGAGCGGCTGGCGCAGGGCGTCGAGTGCCCGCGGCGAGAACTCGGGGGCCTCGTCGAGGAACAGCACGCCGCGATGGGCCAGGCTCACCGCTCCGGGACGGATCACCCTGCTCCCGCCGCCGACGAGCGCGGCCATGCTCGTGGTGTGGTGCGGGCTCCGGAAGGGAGGGCGCCGCACCAGCCCGACGCCCGGTGGCAGGACTCCTGCGACGCTGTGCACCGACGTCACTTCCAGCGCATCGCGCTCGTCGAGCAGCGGCAGCAGGCCAGGGAGCCGCTCGGCCAGCATCGTCTTGCCGGCACCGGGCGGCCCCATCAGCAGCACGTGGTGCCCCCCGGCAGCGGCCAGCTCCATGCGAGCCGTCCGTCGGCCTGGCCCGCGACGTCGCGAGGTCGAGCCCCGGGCCGTCGTCGGCCGCCGGAGCCCGCGAGCTCGTCCGCCGGTCGGGCAGCTCCAGCTCGCCGCGCAGCAGGCCGACGAGCTCCCGCAGGCTGGCGACGCCCTCGGCGACAACCCCGGGGACGAGCGATGCCTCGGGGGCGTTCTCGGCCGGCACGACCACGCTGGTGAAGCCCGCCTCGGCTGCGGTGATGACAGCGGGCAGGACGCCCGGCAGGGGTCGCAGCCGCCCGTCGAGCGCGAGCTCACCGAGCAGGACGCGATCGGCCAGGGCCGCGGCGGGGATCTGGCCCTGCGCCGCCAACACAGCAGCGGCGACGGCGACGTCGAAGCCGGTGCCGGACTTCGGCAGGGCGGCGGGGAACAGGCCGACGGTGATCCGCTGGTTGGGCCAGGGCTGGCCGCTGTTGACAACGGCGGCGCGGACGCGGTCACGCGCCTCGTAGAGCGAGGCGTCGGGCATCCCGATCAGAGCGAGCCCGGGCAGCCCCGCCGACAGGTCGGCCTCGACCTCGACCAGATGGCCCTCGACGCCCAGCAGCGCGACGCAGGCCGCGCGTGCCAGCGCCATCAGAACGCTCCCCGCAGATGCTGGACCTCGACCCGGCCGGGGCGCCGCAGGACGGTGACGACGTCGAACCGCACCGCCGACCACCCGCACCCGGGGTGCTCAGCAAGCCAGCGCACCAGGTGGCGCAGGCGCCGTTGCTTGGCTGCCGTGACAGCAGCTGCCGCACCGCCGAAGCCCTCGCCGGAGCGGGTCTTGACCTCGACGACGACAAGCGACTCGCCGTCGCGGGCGACGAGGTCGATCTCCCCCTCGCGGCACCGCCAGTTGGTATCGAGCACCTGCAATCCCGCGGCGACGAGGCGCTCGGCGGCCAGTGCCTCGCCGTACCTGCCGACGGCGTCCTGTACCCGCATCGCGCACTCCCCGCCTGGCCGCATCGGCCGCCCCGCCCGGCGCTTGCCGGTCAGGGCCGAGGCTGCCGCCTGGTGGAGGCGCGTGGGCCACGCTGAGGGGAGCCTGTGGACGGCGCCCGGCCGTCCACAGATCCAAGGCGGCTGCTCGACAGCAGGGCCCCGCGTGCCTTAGGTCGGGGACACCTCGCCGTCGGGTGCCGCCGGCCGGGCCGGACGCGCGACACCTGCGGGCTCGTCGGCGCTCGCCCGCGTCTCCGGGGTCCCCACGGCCGGCGCGGCCGGCGGCTCGTCCTGGGATGTGCCGGCCATCGTGTCGGTGCTGGGGACCGAAACGCCGTGCGCGTTGCCGGTACCCGGGTCGCCGCCGTGCCCGTGCTCGTCGGGCCCCTGCGGCGGACGCGTGCGAGCGGTGACCGCGTTGGGCGACTGCGCGTTCATCGTCGAGATGTTGCCCGGGCCGGGTGCGGACTGCGCCTCGTCGGCCGGCATCGGCTCGGCCTTCGCCTGATTGGTGTCGGGCGGGGGGTTGGAGGAGGTGCGGGCGCCGGCACCAGGCTCGGCGTAGTCGGGTGCCTTGCCCTGCTGCGTCGAGCTCGACCCGGGCGACTGCCCCGACGGCTGGTCGGCGGCTGCCTCGGCCTCGCCGGGGCTCGTGGAGTACGGGGTCTGCTGGGGGTCGCTCATGGCCCTCGACCTACCCAACCAGGGGCCGAGCGCACGCGAGCGCGGCTCCGGCCGCAGTCACAGGTCGGCCTTCACCAGCTCCTCGACGTTGACGTCCTTGAAGGTCACGACCCGGACGTTCTTGACGAAGCGAGCGGGGCGGTACATGTCCCAGACCCAGGCGTCGCGCAGCGTCAGCTCGAAGAAGACCTCGCCGTCGGCGGAGTTGCGGACCTCGAGCCGGTAGTCGTTGGCGAGGTAGAAGCGGCGCTCGGTCTCGATGACGTAGGCGAACAGGCCGACGACATCGCGGTACTCGCGATAGAGCTGCAGCTCCATCTCGGTCTCGTACTTCTCGAGGTCCTCAGCGCTCACTGGTGCACCTTTGGCTCATGCGCTCTCCGACTGGCGGACCGTGGCTGGCATGCCGTCATTCTGCCCATCGGCGCTGCGAAGGGAGATGACGGACGCACGCCAGCCCTCGGGAAGGCCAGCGCTGCCGGCAGCGGCGGTAGCCACGTTGATGTAGGAGCGCCGGTGCTCGGGGCAGGGCCCGTGCCGGGTCAACGCCGCGCTGTGCTGCGGGGTGGTGTAGCCCTTGTGCTGGCCGAAGTCGTAGTCGGGGAAGCGCTCGTGCAGGGCGTCCATCAGCCGGTCGCGCGTGACCTTCGCGACGACGGAAGCAGCGGCGACGCAGGCGGCGACGCGGTCGCCCTTCCAGACGGCGAGCGCGCCCGGGCCGAGCCCGGGGACGGGGAAGCCGTCGGTCAGCACGTAGGAGGGCTGCACACCCAGCCGAGCCACGGCGCGGCGCATGCCCTCGATGTTGACGACGTGGATGCCGCGTCTGTCGACCTCGCCGGCCGGCACGACGACAGCCGACCACGCACTGGCCCGCTCGAGCACCTCGGTGTAGCAGGCCGCTCGCGCGGCAGCGCTCAGCAGCTTGCTGTCAGCCAGGCCGGGGATGCGGCCACGCCTGCCTTGCGGCAGCACGACTGCCGCGACGACGAGTGGCCCGGCGCATGCACCGCGCCCTGCCTCGTCGACCCCGGCCACGGCACCGAAACCCCGCCCCTGCAGCGCGCGCTCGTAGCCCCACAGGCCGGAGTCCCTCCGCACTGCAATGCTGGCCGCCGCACTTGCCACCGTGCTGACCGGCTGGGGGTTCGCCCGCAGGGCCCGCGCCGCGGTGTCCGAAGGCTCGAAGCCCGGCATCTGGGAGCCCATCGCGGCCGACCTTACGACAGCCAGCGCCCCCCGGCGAGGACGACCGGCAGGGTCAGCACGAGGTCGGCACCCGGCACCGGGATCCGCTGGTGGTGGCTCTGGCCGAGGTCCGGCACGAGCGGACCGGCGGCCTGAGCCGGGGCGTGGACGGGGCCGAACGTCCGCGGCACCGGCAGCGTGCCGAAGCGCGACAGCGGCCACACCCGGACGAACGCCCGCCCGATGACGACGCGCTCGGGGATGACGCCGTTCGCTCGCGAGTCGGACGACGCCGAGCGATGGTCACCCATCACCCACAGATAACCCTTCGGCACCGTCACCGGGCCGAAGATGCGCCCCGCCGGGCCGGGCGTGAGCGGCGCGGGCTCGTAGATGTAGGGCTCGTCGAGGGCAGTGCCGTTGACAGTCGTGCGGCCGAAGTTGTCGCAGCAGACCACCGTGTCGCCGCCGACGGCAACGACCCGCTTGATGAAGTCCTTCTCCCCCGGCGCCCCGAGCCCGACCAGGCCCTGCAGGCCGCGCACCAGCCGCCCGACAGCGTTGGTCGGCGGAGGGACAACGCTCTCGGCCTGCTGGAAGCCGGTCTCCTCACCGTTGAAGACGACGATCTCGCCGCGGTGCACGCTCCGCGTGCGGTAGACGATCTTATTGACGAAGACGCGGTCGCCGATGAGCAGCGTGCGCTCCATCGACCCGGACGGGATGAAGTACGCCTGGATCACGAACGCCTTGACGACGAGCGCCAGCACGACAGCGATGGCGAGCAGGACGGGAATCTCGCCCAGCAGCGACAGGCGCCGGCGTCGCACGCGGCTGGTCGCGTTGGTCGCAGTGGTCGACTCGCCAGTCGCGCCCTCGTCGTCGGGATCGGCGCTCGACGACTGCTCGTCGGCAGTTGTCGTCACCCGGGAACTGTCGGCCGCGGCGCCGTCGTCGGAAGCCCGGCGGGTGGACACGGGCTGAGCGTGGCCGGGACGGGGTTCGTCGATCAGCGCGAGACCGGGGTGCGCTTCTCCTTGATCTTGGCGGCCTTGCCGCGCAGATCACGCAAGTAGTACAGCTTGGCCCGCCGGACGTCACCGCGCGACACGACCTCGATGTGCTGGATGATCGGGGTGTGGACCGGGAAGGTGCGCTCGACCCCGACGCCGAAGCTGACCTTGCGGACCGTGAAGGTCTCGCGCAGCCCACCACCCTGGCGCCGGATCACAGCGCCCTGGAAGACCTGGACGCGCTCACGCGTCCCCTCCACCACGCGCACGTGGACCTTGAGGGTGTCGCCGGGGCGGAAGTCCGGCACGTCGCTGCGCAGCGACGCGGCGTCGAGGTCGTCCAGGGTGTGCATGGGGAGTCCTCATCGATCACGGGGCAGGGGCGGTAGCGGCAGCGGCAGGTGCAGGTGCAGGTGCGGCCGTCGCCGGGCCGGCGCGCGCAGCGTCGATGCCGTCGCGCGACACTTCCTAGTCTGCCACAGACCCGGGCGCCGACAGTCCCAGCAGGTCGGGCCGGCGAGCCCGCGTGCGCCCTATCGCCTGCTCGTGCCGCCAGGCGGCGATGGCAACGTGGTCGCCCGAGAGCAGCACGGGCGGCACCTCGTACCCCTCGACCAGTGCGGGCCGCGTGTAGGCCGGCGCCTCCAGCAGCCCCGTCGAGAACGAGTCGTCGCCTGCCGAGCCGGCGTTGCCGAGCACCCCGGGCAGCAGGCGCCCGGTGGCCTCGAGCACGACGAGCGCGGCTGCCTCGCCGCCGGCCAGCACGTAGTCGCCGATCGAGACCTCGGCATCGGCCCATGCGTCTAGCACCCGCTGGTCGATCCCCTCGTACCGGCCGCAGCAGATGACCAGCCACTGCTCGCCCGCCAGTTGCTGCGCCGCGGCCTGGTCGAAGCGGGAACCACAGGGCCCGGGAACGAGCACGAGCGGACGGGGCGCAGACAGCTGACCGGCCTGGATGGGCCTGGGACCGGCCGCGCCCGGAAGCCTCGGTTCCTCGCCCGTCACCTGACGGAGCGCCGCGAACCAGGGTTCGGGCAGCATCAGCATCCCCGGGCTGCCGCCGTAGGGGGCGTCGTCGACCGTGCGGTGCGCGTCGTGGGTCCAGGTCCGCAGGTCGTGCACGTGCAGGTCGACCAGGCCGCGGCGCCGGGCCCGGCCGATGACACCGAGGTCGAGCGCCGACAGGTACTCGGGGAAGATCGTGATGACGTCGACGCGCACGGGGGCCGCCGTCAGAGCTCGAGCAGGCCGTCGGGCGGGTCGATGACGATCCGACCACCGGCGACGTCGACCTCGGGCACGAGAGCCCGGACGAAAGGGACGAGCACCTCGCGCGGGGCATCAGCGGGTACGTCGATGGCGAGCAGGTCCCCGCCCGGCGGGTGAAGCACTTCGCGCAACCGGCCCACCGGAGCGCCCTCGGTCGTGACCACGGCGAGCCCGGCCAGCTCGGCGTCCCACCACGCCTCGTCGTCCTCGTCGTCGGCAGCCGGCCCGAGCGCACCCGGGCTGATCCCGACCAGCGCGTCGCGCAGCGCCTCCGCCCCGGGCCGGCCGTCGACCCCGGCGAACGTGACCACCAGATGGGCGCCTCGGTACGGCCTGGCCTCGACGACCTCGAGCTCGGGGCGCGCGGGCAGCGAGCAGAGCAGGCGCTGACCGGGTGCGAACCGTCGATCGGGCGCGTCGGTGCGCACCTCGACAGTCAGCTCGCCGTGCACGCCGAAGGGCTTGCCGAGCCGGCCGACCACGACTGTGTCGTCGGACCAGCCGGGCTCAGCCGGACCCGTGGACGGCAATGGCGCCCCTGCCCCCGCCACTGCCCTCAGCGGACCTCGTCGGTGTCGACGACATCGACGCGCACCCCGCGGCCACCGACACCGGCGACGACGGCACGCAGCGCCTTGGCCGTGCGACCACCGCGGCCGATGACCTTGCCCAGGTCGTCAGGGTGTACGCGGATCTCGATGGTCCGCCCGCGCCGACCGGTGCGGTCGGCGACCGAGACGTCGTCGGGGTTGTCGACGATGCCGCGCACCAGGTGCTCGACCGCCGCCTCGAGCATCGACTACTCCGCTGCTGCTGTCGCCTCGGCTGCCGACGGAGCGACTGCCGGCTGCTCGGGCGGGCTGCTGGGCGCGTCGGCGGTCTTGCCCTTCTTCGCCTCGGGAGCTGGGGCGGACAGCCCTGCCGCAGAGCGCGCCGCACTCTGGAAGGCCTCGCGCTTGTCCTGCTTGGGGGCGGCGACCAGCATCGGCGGGGGGGCGGGCAAGCCCTTGAACGCCTGCCAGTCACCGGTGACCTTGAGGATGGCGGCCACCGGCTCGGTCGGCTGCGCGCCGACCTTCAGCCAGTACTGCGCGCGCTCACCGTTGACCTCGATGAAGGACGGGTCCTCCTTGGGGTGGTACTTGCCAATCGTCTCGATGACGCGGCCGTCGCGCTTGGTTCGTGCGTCGGCGACGACGATGCGGTAGTACGGCGCCCGCATCTTGCCGAGGCGCATGAGCTTGATCTTCGTTGCCACGAGTACCTGGGTGCTCCTGTCGAGTTGTGCGCGTGTGCGGCGACCCGGCGCCGTGGGGATGGCGACAGTGCTGCCTGGTGTGCCGGGGTGCTGCCGGGGTGCTGCTGCGAGTGGGCAGGCGCCGGACGGCAGGAGGGGCCGCAGCCCGGCGACGGGTCTCGGGGGTCCAGTCTGCCAGACGCGGCGCCGGGAGGCGCCGGCCGAGTAAGTGCGCCAGCGCCAGCCGAGCGGGGGCGCCTATCGCCCCCGCCTGCGTGCGGGCGGCCCCGCCGGACCGGCCGCGCCGCCACCCCCGAGGGCGCCCCCCAGTCCTGGGAAGCCGCCCGGCGGCAGCTTGAGCTGGGAGAGGTCCGGGAGCGCGTCGGCGTCATCGCCGTCCTCGCCCATCCCTCGCGGCAGCCCGAACGGGTTCGGCGGGGCGTCGGCCCGCTTGTCGGCAGCCGCCTGGGCTGCCGCTGCGCGGGCGGCCGGGTTGCCCTTGCGGACCGCGCCCTTGCCCTTCTTCTGCACCTGGCGCGCCTTGCGGGCGCCCCCCAGCCCGGTCATGCCCGCGACCATTTTCATCTGCTTGCGTGCCTCGTCAAAGCGCTCGAGCAGCTCGTTGACCTTCTGCACCGTCACCCCGGCGCCGGCGGCGACCCTCGCGCGGCGCGAGGCGTTGAAGATCTTCGGGTCGGCCCGCTCGGCGGGCGTCATGCTGTGAATGATGCCGACGAGGCGGTCGATGTCGCGATCCTCGACCTGGTCGAGCTGCTCCTTCATCTGCCCGGCCCCGGGCAGCATCCCCAGCAGGTTCTTGATCGGCCCCATCCGCTTGACGGCGGCGAGCTGGTCGAGGAAGTCCTCGAACGTGAAGTCCGAGGTGGCGAGCTTGGCCGCCATCGCCTCGGCCTCGTCGCGCTCGAACGTGCGCTCGGCCTGCTCGATCATAGTGAGCAGGTCGCCCATGTCGAGGATGCGGGCGGCCATCCGCTCGGGGTGGAAGACGTCGAAGTCGGGCAGCTTCTCGCCGGTAGAGGCGAACATGATCGGCTGGCCAGTGACGTGACGGACCGAGAGCGCTGCACCGCCGCGGGCATCGCCGTCGAGCTTGGTCAGCACCACGCCGGTGAAGCCCACGCCCTCCTGGAAGGCGAGCGCCGTGTTGACGGCATCCTGGCCGATCATCGCGTCGACGACGAACAGCACCTCGTCGGGCTGCACCGCCGCTCGGATGTCGGCTGCCTGCTGCATCAGCTCCTCGTCGACACCGAGACGGCCGGCGGTGTCGACGACCACGATGTCGTGGACAAACCGGCGGGCGTGCTCGATGGAGTCGCGGGCGACCCGGACCGGGTCGCCAACACCACTGCCGGGCTCAGGGGCGAAGACGTCGACACCGGCCTGGGCGCCGACGACCTGCAGCTGCTGGACGGCGTTGGGGCGCTGCAGGTCGCAGGCGACGAGCAGCGGGGCGTGGCCCTGCCGCTTGAGCCAGAGCCCGAGCTTGCCGGCGAGCGTGGTCTTGCCCGACCCCTGCAGGCCGGCCAGCATGATCACGGTTGGCGGGGTCTTCGCGTAGTGGATGGTCGCGGTGCCGCCGCCGAGAATGCCGGTGAGCTCCTCCTGGACGATCTTGACCACCTGCTGCGCCGGGTTCAGCGCGCGGCTGACCTCCTCACCGCGGGCCCGCTCCTTGATGGCGGTGACGAACGCGCGGACGACGGGCAGCGCGACATCGGCCTCGAGCAGTGCCACCCGGATCTCGCGGGCGGTGGCATCGATGTCCTTGTCCGAGAGCCGGCCCTTGCCCCGCAACGAGGTGAAGACCTTGTCGAGACGGCCGGACAGGGTGTCGAACACCGGGTCACCTTTCGGGCGGCGGGGCTGGACCGGGCGCAAGTGGGGGCGGCCGGCGGTCGCTGCCAGGGTACGGCGAGGGTCCGCTCGGGGCACGCGGCGCCGCCGGGCCGGGACGCAGCGGTCAGCCGGCCGGGTCGCCCAGCAGGGCGTCGACAAAGGCCTCGGGCTCGAAGGGGGCGAGGTCGTCGGGCCCCTCCCCGAGGCCCACGAGCTTGACCGAGACGCCGAGCTCGCGCTGCACGGCCACGACGATGCCGCCGCGGGCCGAGCCGTCGAGCTTGGTGAGCACCACGCCCGTTATGTCGACGACTTGCTGGAACACCTTCGCCTGGGTGATCGCGTTCTGCCCCGTCGTCGCATCGAGCACCAGCAGCACCTCGTCGACAGGCGCCTGCTTCTCGATGACGCGCTTGACCTTGCCGAGCTCGTCCATCAGGCCGGTCTTGGTGTGCAGACGGCCGGCGGTGTCGATGACGACGGCGTCGACGCCCCGCTCGATGCCCTTCTTGACCGTGTCGAAGGCGACGGAGGCCGGGTCCGCGCCCTCCGGCCCGCGTACGACCTCGGCACCGACCCGGCCGCCCCACGTCTGCAGCTGGTCGGCCGCCGCCGCGCGGAAGGTGTCGGCAGCGCCCAGCAGCACGGTGCGGCCCTCGGCGACCAGCACGCGCGCGAGCTTGCCGCACGTCGTCGTCTTGCCCGTGCCGTTGACGCCGACGACCAGCACGACTGCCGGCTGCCCGTCCTCGCGGGATGTCGCCACGCTGCGGTCGGCAGTCGTGCCGACCTGGGCGAGCAGCTCGTCGCGGAGCAGGGCGCGCAGGTCGGCCGGGGTTCTGGCGCCGAGCACGGCGACCTTGGAGCGCAGCGACTGCACGAGCTGCATCGTCGGCTTGACGCCCATGTCGGCGGTGAGCAGGACCTCCTCGACCTCGTCCCAGTCGTCCTCGTCCAGGTGGTCGCGGGCGAGCAGGGTCAGCAGGCCGCGGCCGAAGACGTTCTGCGAGCGCGACAGCCGGGCGCGCAGGCGAACGAGGCGACCAGCGGCGGCATCGGGGACGTCGAGGCCGGCCCCGGGCGCCTCGGCCGGGCCGCCCGGCAGCTCGAGCGTCTCGACCGTGCGGGTGGGGCTGTCGCGCGGCGCCTCGGCGTCGTCGTTGAGGCCGGGTCGGTAGTCGCGGGGCAGCGTCGGCGGCCGGCGCAGCCGACGACTGGGAGCGCTGGCGATGAAGGCAACCGTCGTGGCCACGGTGAGGACCGCGATTGTCACGATCAGGATGACGAGGTCGATGACGCGCTCCTCGGTGCTGCAGATGGGCTGCTCTAGGCGGCTGCTGTAGCCGGCGGGGACGGCCGGCAGGGATCGGCGTCAGGCTACCGAGGGGCAGGCCGCCAGGGCTCTCGAACTCAGCCTGCCCGGCTACGCGGACAGCGGTTCGCGCAGCCGCTGGCTGACGACCGTGGTGACGCCGTCGCCGCGCATCGAGACGCCGTAGAGGGCGTCGGCGACCTCCATCGTCCGCTTCTGGTGGGTGACGATCAGCAGCTGCGAGCGCTCTCGCAGCTGCTCGAAGGCATCCAGCAGGCGCCCGAGGTTCCTGTCGTCGAGCGCCGCCTCGACCTCGTCGAGCACGTAGAACGGCGACGGGCGGGCGCGGAACACGGCGAGCAAAAAGGCAAGCGCGGCGAGCGAGCGCTCGCCACCGGAGAGCAGCGACAGGCGCGACACCCGCTTGCCGGCCGGCCGGACCTCGACCTCGACCCCGGTGGTCAGCGGGTCGTCGGGGTCGGTGAGCACGAGCCGGCCCTCCCCGCCCGGGAACAGGGTGGGAAAGACCAGCTCGAACTCGCGGGCTGTGTCGGCGAAGGCCGACGCCATCACCTCGACGACCTTCGCGTCGACATCGCGGACGATGCCGAGCAGCTCTCGCCTCGTCCGCTGGATGTCCTCGACCTGCTTGGCCAGAAACGACGCGCGCTCCTGGAGCGCCGCGTACTCCTCGAGGGCGAGGGGGTTGACGGTGCCCAGCCGCGCGAGGCGGCGCTCGGCCTCGGCCGCCCGCTTCTCCTGCGCCGACCGCTCGAAGACGGCGACCTGACCCTGCTCGGCGTCGGGCGGGACGGGTACGTGCGGCCCGTACTCCTCCACCAGGAGGTCGGGCTCGAGGGCGTGCTCGTCCCGGCAGCGGCGCTCGAACCCCTCGACAGCCAGGCGCTGTTCGGTGCGGGCGACCTCGTCGCGGTGCAGCCCGTCGCGCAGGTCGATGCTGTCCCGGTTGGCAGCCGCGACCCGCTCGCCGGTGACAGCGAGGCGCGTCTCGCGCTCGCGCCGCGTGGTCTCCGCCTGCTCGCGTACTGCCGTCACCTCGAGCGCAGAGCGCTCCAGCCGCTGGGCTGCCTGCGTGGCAAGCCCGGCGACGGCGCGCGCCTGTGCCGCCTCGGCTGCCGCAAGCGCGGCACGCAGGCCAGCCTGCTCGCGGGCCTCCCGCTCCGCGGCCGCTTCCCGCCACAGCCCACTTGCGCGCCCGGCGAGTGCGCTGGCCCGCTCCTGCGTGCCCCGCAGCGCGACGCGCACCTCCACCTCGGCCGCTCGGGCTCCTGTCGTAGCGGCGGCGAGCGCCTCTCGATGCCCGGCGTCGATCTCGGCGTGCGCCGGCGCCTGGTCGGCCGCTGCCAGCCGGGCCTGGAGTGCCTGCAGGGCGGCGGTCTCCCCTGCCCTGCCAAGCTGGAGCTCTTCGCGCCCCTGCTCGTTGCGCTCAGCCTCGGCCTCGGCCGCCCGGGCCTCGGCCCCGGACCGGGCCACCTGCTCCTGCATGGCGGCGATAGCTGCATCGGAGTCGTGCAGCCGTTCAAGGGCGGCTGCCGCCCGCTGCTCCGCCTCAGCCAGCGCGGGCCCCAGCGCGAGCACGGCCTCCTCGGCCTGCCGGTACTGCGCTTCGGCGGCAGCCAGCTGCTCGCCGGCCTCGGTCACCGCAGCAGCCAGCTGCAGCACCGACGGGGCGCCGGGGGCGCCACCGGTGGCCGACGCCGTGCTGATGCGGTCTCCGTGCCGGGTCACGACGTGGACGTGCGGGAACCGAGCCAGCACCGCCGCCGCGGCAGCCCGGTCGGCGACGAGCACGACCGCGCCGAGGAGCCGGGCAGCAGCGCCCGCGAACTCGGGCGGGACGGTAAGGACATCCATGGCCCGCCGGGCACCGTCGGGCAGCCCGACCATCGGCCCAGCATCGGCTGTCCCGCGTTCGCGGTCGGCGATGAGCACGCTGAGCCGCTGCCCAGCGGCATCCGCCTTGGCCAACGCCTGGACAGCGCGGGCGAGGCCGCGAACTGCCACGCCGTCGGCAACTGGTCCGAGGGCGGCGGCGATGGCCGCCTCCCAGCCAGGCTCGACGCCGAGCAACTCGGCGACCGCCCCGAGCACGGCAGGGTCCGGAGCGTCCTGACCGTCAGCAACGTCAGTCAGCAGGGCCTGGGTGCCGTCAGGTCGCTCGAGCGACAGGGCCAGGGCGTCGCGGGTAGCGGTGCGGGTGCTCAGCTCGCGCAGGGCCGCATGCCGGGCGCCCTCTGCCGCCTGAAGCGCCGCCCGCGCATCAGCCGCGCGGAGCTGCGCCTCCTCGTGCCCGGCGTCGAGGGCCAGCTCGGTGACGTCCAGGGCCGCGAGGGCCGTCCCGGCCTGCTCAGCCGCCGCGCGGGCCCTATCGGCGCGGGCACGCGCGGCGGCAGCCGCGGCAGCGAGGCGCGCGTCCTCGGCCCCAGCGGCAGCAAGCCGGCCACGAGCGGTCTCGACCTGACCCCGCAACCGGGCGATGCTCTCCCGCGAGTCGGCGGCAGCCTGCGCGGCGACCCGGGCCGCCTGCTCGTCGGCAGCGAGCGCCGCCTCAGCCGCCTCCCGGTCCTGCTCGGCAGTCGCCAGCCGGGTGCGCGCCTCGGCCAGATCGCGCTCCAGAGCAGCCTCCGCGGCAGCTGTCGCCTCCGCATCCGCCTCGAGGGCCTCGGGGTCCCGGCCGGTGCGCGGGGGCTCGACGCGCTGGGCCGCGGCGGAACGCTGCTCAGCGAGCGCCCGCACGCCGGCGAGCCGCTCCCCCAGCCTGGTCAGGGCGTGCCAGGTGTCACGTGCGGCCGATGCGGCAGCCACGTCGCCGGCCAGGCCGGCCGCCTCGCGCTGCTCGTCGGCGGCGAGGAGTGCGAGCTCGGCGTCGAGCCCGGCCAACCGCTCGCGGCGCGCTGCCTCGTCGCCGGCCGCGCCCTGCAGCGCGCGGCGTGAGGTGAGCACGTCGTCGGCGAGCAGCCGCAGCCGCGCGTCCCGCAGCACGGCCTGGATCGCTCCAGCGGTCCGGGCGGCCTCCGCCTGACGGCCGAGCGGACCCAGCTGGCGGCGCAGCTCGGCCGACAGGTCCTGCAGCCGCTCCAGGCTCGAGGCGGTCGCGTCGAGCTTGCGCAGCGCCCGCTCCTTGCGCTTGCGGTGCTTGAGGACTCCCGCGGCCTCCTCGACGAATGAGCGCCTGTCCTCCGGGCGCGCGCCCAGCACCGAATCGAGCGAGCCCTGCCCGACCAGGACGTGCAGCTCGCGCCCGATGCCGCTGTCGGACAGCAGCTCCTGGACGTCGAGCAACCGGCAGGGAGAGCCGTTGATGGCGTACTCGGACTCCCCCGACCGGTACATCAGCCGGCCGATGGTGACCTCGGTGTACTCGATGGGCAGCGCACCGTCGGCGTTGTCGATCGTCAGCACGACCTCGGCCCGGCCGAGCGGGGGCCGCCCGGGCGAGCCGGCGAAGATGACATCCTCCATCTTCCCGCCGCGCAGCGACTTGGCCCCCTGCTCACCGAGCACCCAGGCGATGGCGTCGACGACGTTGCTCTTGCCCGAGCCGTTGGGGCCGACGACGCACGTGACTCCCGGCTCGAGCACCAGGGTCGTCGAGCCCGCGAACGACTTGAAGCCGCGCAGGGTCAGGCTCTTGAGGTGCATCGGACGGGACGCTAGCGGCGCGGACCCCGTAAACGCCGGAAGGGACGCCTCCGCGTGGCGGGCGTCCCTTCACCGGCAGTAGCCGGCCGATCCAGCG